>Ga0308012_10000170_pt1 | contig 41998 bp, 58 predicted proteins | sample Neamet179_FD_203133 | JGI IMG/M metagenome (GOLD analysis project Ga0308012, IMG submission 203133) | Marine microbial communities from water near the shore, Antarctic Ocean - #179 | ecosystem: Environmental > Aquatic > Marine > Unclassified | place: Southern Ocean | collected 2014-07-25 | reverse complement strand
CATACCGTCATCTATTGATGACAATCCGTTTTTAATTAACTCTGGATACAAAGCAGCTCTACAAGCACTACCTGAGCCGCTCCGTAGTCAGATGCTGATGGGGGATTTCACTGCAGGGGTGCTTGATGACCCGTGGCAGGTTATACCAACAGCTTGGATTGAACTGGCACAGGCTAGATGGACAGACGAGAAGCCTCAAGGTGCTAAGATGGAATCATTAGGTTGTGACCCGGCACGAGGAGGTAAGGATGATTTTGTAGTCACAGGTAGATATGGCAGGTGGTTTGCTCCTCAGATCGTTTTGAAGGGTGAGTCCACTCCAGACGGCCCCACTGGTGCTGCCATATGTACTACTTATGTAAGGGATGGAGCGCAGATCATGCTCGACATCATTGGTGGAGCTGGTGCATCTATATTAGATCACTTGAAGACGAACGGAATTAACGTTTACTCTGTTGACGGACGCAAAGAATGCCATGAGAGGGATGAATCTGGCAATTTGGGCTTCTTTAACACTCGCAGTATGCTGTGGTGGAGAATGCGGGAGGCTTTGAACCCTAATAACCTTGAACCGATTGCATTACCGCCAGACAGAGAGCTAAAAGTTGATCTTGCAGCCCCAAAGTGGCAGTTAACTAGTCGTGGTATTCAAGTTGAGGGCAAATCGACGGAATGTAAGGACGGATTTGGAGATCTTAAGAAGAGAATTGGTAGATCGCCCGGAAAAGGCGACTCTGCAGTGTATGCTCTGATACCCGCTAAGAGGAAAGCAGGGGGATTTAACACTTCGCCCAAACGTACTAACTCACGGTATAACCCCCATAAGAACTGGAGACGATAGTGTCAGATCTTATACTAACGCCTGAAGAGATAAAGAACGGATGGACTATCTCAACGTTGCAGGCTTACTTCGAGCAAAGGGAACGAGAACAGTCGAAGCACGTTCTAGCAAAGAAGGTACATAAACCAAATACGCAGAAGAGTAAATATAACCCCCACAAGTGGAGAGGATAACATGAACATATTCCCCGGCTTTGGCGACCCCAAAGCTTTTGGAAGTAACCCCGAGACTGTTGCAAATACCAAAGCTTTGAATCTGAGAAACGAACAGTTCGCTACTCGTCAGACCCAAAGAACAGCTAATCAGGCCGCAAGAACCGAACGTCGAGATGCTAGAGACTTAACACGGCGCCAGAATACAGCTAACGAAGTCCAGAACAATAATAAAACCTTCAAACAGATAGTAAGACCAGAGGCCGCTAATATCACGCCGCCTGCTGGAGCTTCTCCGGCGACTACATCATCGGCTTCAAAACCCAACAGCAGTTCTAGTAATACGGTTAATAGACGTAGGAATAATCGCAGAGTTAGGAGAGGACGATGAGCAAGAAAAAGAAGAAGGGCGACGATGGCAAAAGAGATGTAGCTATAAAACCTAATACTCAGTCCCAAGGCGGGCGTATAACAAGACCGGGAGCTAAATGAAAGCTATTGTCGTGTTTTGCAACGTAGAAGGTAAAGGTCATCCATTAGGATGGATGCTTAAGGATGGGTTTAAACATTGCTTTATTAATTTGCAAACCGATAACGGGTGGGTAGAGTTTGACTACCGGATAGGAATTCCGCTTGTTCGTGTTATGGCTGCATCGGATTTTGATCTCAACAGCTACTACCGAGATTTAGGGTTTACTACTGTTGAGACAGAACAGGCTAAATGTATCAAGTTTGGCATTAATCTGTTCTGTGGTACAATAACAGTAGCTAATTGTGTCGGTTTGGTCAAAGCTCTTTTGGGCGTTAAATACTTTTCAGTAACACCTTATCAACTTTACAAGAGACTTATAAAATGAATATATTTCCCGGCTTCGGCGGTGGCCCCGGTGCTCCGCCCCCACTTCCGCCTCCATTGCCTCCTCCAGTTGCTCGGGCTGATCCGGCTGTTGAACAGGCTAAATTAGATTTAAAAAACAGTGTGGCGAAACGCAGAGGTCGTGCGGGTTCTATACTAACTCAAAACAAGTCCACTGGTGGTAGTATTCTAAACGAATCTGCAACTGGTGAAGAAGGGAACTTAGGATAATTATGAAAAACCTTTGTATAATACCGGGCGGTGGGTCACCACCTCCCAGACCCCCTCCTCCGCCCCCGCCACCGCCTCCACCGCCTCCTCCGCCTCCACCTCCTGTGGAAACGAAGCAGTCGAATAAAGAGGTGTTGGCTCGTCGCAGAGGCCGTGCTGGATCTCAGTTATCAGGATCTTCGTCCGGTGGTTTAGGAACATCAAGCGAGACGGGCGGAAATATAACCACTAAGAAACTAGGTTAACACATGGAACTTAAAACTCCCCAAGAGAGAGTTAATCATCATATAAAAAAGCAGGCCGCCGCCAGTAATCGTCGGTCTCAGTTTGAAGAGCATTGGAGCGACCTGTCTAGGGTACTTTTACCTACTCGACAAGGTTTTACCCAGACTGTTGTAGACGGCGATTATCGCATGGAGAACATCTTTGATGGTACTCCTATGCAAGCCGCTCGTAGTCTGGCAAACACTGTTGGAGCTATGATCCGTCCAGAAGGGCAGACATTAGCGGAAGTAAAAGCCCAAGATGACACTTTAAATCAACAGGGAGAAGTTCAAGAGTGGATGGGTCGGGCTACCGAGATTCTCGATAGTCATATACGAAATCCCCTTGCGCGGTTTAGACAAGCAACAGGGGAAGTCGACCTTGACCTCGTGGTAATGGGTACTGGTATTCTGTTTGTAGGTCTGGCAAAGTCTCAGGAGAATTTACTTTATCAGTCTGTACATCTTAAAGATGGTTATCCCATGTTTGATGACGAGGGTAATCCTTATGGAATGTATAGAACGAAGAAGATGTTCATCTGGCAAGCCGAGCTGAAGTTTGGCAAAGAGAATTTGTCAAAAACTGTTCAGGAGAAGATCCAGAACAACCAAACTGACGATAAGATAGATCTAATGTATTGGGTTGGAGATAGGAAGAACAAAACTATTGAAAACCCTATATTTGCTAAAGACTTTCCAATCGAAGAGCTTTGGATGGAAACTCAAACCAAACATATTATTGCGGAGGGCGGTTTCCACGAATTCCCTTTTGTAATTCCACGGTGGGATACATCCACCGGGGAAGAGTACGGCAGATCGCCGGGTATGATTGCGTTACCTGATAGTAATACCCTGCAGTCTATGGGTGAGACTATTCTGGTGGCAGGTCAGCGACTTGCTGATCCACCAATCATGGCGCCGAACGACGGGGCTTTCCAAGAAGTTATGACTTATCCCGGTGGGATTAGTTACTACGACGTGGAGACTGCGGCATCGGTAGGTGGTAATCCATTCTTCCCTATGATATCTGGCAACAACTTGCCGGTGACTAGAGATATGCAGACAGATATTAGAAACCAAGTAGCTGCTGCGTTCTTCAAAAACATCCTAAACTTGCCGCAGGGTGGGCCACAGATGACTGCTACGGAGATCATCCAGCGTAAAGATGAGTTCATTCGTGAAGTTGGGCCTGTATTTGGTAGGTTTCAGACTGACTATAACGAACCTCTGGTAGATAGGTCTTTTAGATTGTTGATGCGGGAAGAAGCTTTTGGTGAGATCCCAGAGGTACTTTCGGGACAGAATATTAAGTTTGAGTTTGATTTGCCTGTAGATAAGATTAAGAAACAAGTCCAATCTGCCGCAGCTACCGATTGGGCTATGCAAGTTATGCAGATGGCACAGATAGCTCCAGAAGCAAAACATCTGGTAAACGTTGATGCTCTTGCACGTTTCAAGGCTGATGCAGCTTCGTTGCCACATGATATAATGAACACTAGAGAAGAAGTACAAGCTAAAGTTGAAGCGGAGAATGCTAAGATGGCTGAGATGCAGAAACTTCAAGCCGCTGATATGCAGGCCGGTATCATTGGAAAAGGCGCTAAAGCCGCCAAGGATGCGGGACTGATACAAGACCCTGACGCACCCGTAGATCCTAACGCACCACAACAGGGAGTCCCCGCTTAACAGGAGATTAATGGAAAAGGAAAGTATTACGGAAACACCAACTAGATCAAGATATTGTAGCAGATGCGATGCGAAATTTAGGTTTCAATGCGTATGCCCAAATCATACTGCCATGTCGTGGCAGATGAAGAACGTGTTTCACAGTGGTAAACGACACAAGGGTAAAGATGCTTGGGATAAAATTAATTCAGAGTAACGTTAACTAAAGGGAGTATTGATATGCCAGAAGGAGTAGGTTACGGGTCTAAACGGAAACGCGAAAAGAAGCTCACCAAGGACTCAAAGCCTCTGACACCAAAGGAGATTGAGAAGGAGTTCCATGGTAAACACCAAGTAGAAAACCCGAAAGCTAAGACGAAGATACGCTCGGTATCTAAGAAGAAGGAACTAAAAGATAGAAAAGCGGCTTTTGAAAAACGCAAACGAGATAGGGGTAAAAAATAGCCAATGGATAAAGATAAAATGACGAGGAGAAAGCGTCCACCACTACCCGGTAGCGCCCGGAGAAAAGGCGACACCAAATCCACACCGTTGGAAAGATCGGACGCGGCGGAGGAGCGTAGACGAAAGAGGGCTAAAGAAAATAAGAAGAAAAAGCCCCCGAGCAGGGAAAGTATAAAAAAGAGAGCAGACGATATATTTAAGGATTTTTGACAAATGCCAACCAACAGGAAAACCAAGGCGGAACAGAAGGTTGAAATAAATGATCTTGATATGTTTGAGAGATCTTCTCAGTACACATCTGTAGAGGAGAGACATCAGGATTTTAAGATATTATTCACTTCTACGCCGATGGGTGAGAAAGTGTTCCGAGAGATCCTCGGCATGGGGTACATCCTGAATGATACTACGAAGTTTAATAAGTACGGTGTAGATACGAATGCTACATTAATTTCAACTGGGGAGCGGAAACTTGCTCTGGCTATTCATAAGACTACTACGGTAGAGCCGCCTCCGCCCCCACCTGATAAACAAATTACGAGGCGAGGATAATTATGGCTGAATCAGAAGTAGCAGAAGAAACAACTGAAGATGTAGGGGAAGAATCAACTGAGGATACCTCAGATGAAACTGAATTAGAGGATACTACTGATGAGGGCGCTGTCGATACAGACTGGCGGGAATCTATTCAGGATGCAGATCTTCGTAAACACGCAGAACGCTTTACAACTCCTGAAGCGCTAGTCAAAGCTAATCTCGACTACCGCAAGAAGGAAGGTAAATCTGTATCCAGACTATCAGAGGATTCCACTGACAAAGAAGTAGATGCTTATCGGGAAGCTTTAGGTGTCCCTAATGATGTTGATGGCTATGAGTTTCCGTTACCAGAGGGTTACGACAGAACCGATGCTATGATGGATTCAGAGGACACTTGGTCGAATTTGTTTCTAAATAATAACGTTCCTAAAGAGACTGCTGATGTTTTGGTATCTGCCTTTAGGGAAGAACTTACAAAGATGCAAAGCGCCTCAGCAGAAGCTGATGCTAAGTACGCTAAAGATTCGACGGATGCTTTGCGGGCAGAGTGGAAAGACGACTATGATAAGAATCTCATCTACGCAGCTCGAGCAAGTGAGCAGCTACTTGGAGATGACTATCAGGATGCAAGATATATTGAAGATAAATCAGGTGCATACATTCTCGACAATCCTATCATGGCAAAGATGTTTGCAACGTTGGGCCGCCAAATGGGAGAGGGTAGTCTCGGTAGTGTAGTCACAGGTAGCGAACGCGAGACGCTGATGGCAAAAGCTAACAGCTTACGAGAACAAACACGAGCAGCTCTCGCTAAACAAGACACTGCGGGCGCAAATAAACTAGCGGCACAGGAACGTGAAGTCCTAGAACGTATGGATGGAAATGTGCCTGTTGTCGGACAAGATGGGAGACAGTTTTAATTGAGTCACCAAGAAAGTAGTACAATCTCGGAAGATGGTAGGATCTACGTTGTCAACACCGCAGGCTTTAAGACTACCGGCGGTGCGCTTAACGCCACGAGATCAAAAAAGAATCGGAAAAGGGTGAAGCCTAAAAGCTTCCCCGACACCGACGAGGGTTTTATTGCAGCGGAAAACGAAAGTGAGAGGCGGTCTACTGAAGCGACTGACGCACGGCAACGAAATTCTGAAGGCCGAAAAGGCGCGGAAAACTTTAGTCGTGTGCCACACCACAAGAAACATCTGACTAAAAAGGAAGAGAAGAAGCGGCTCGAAGAACGCCGGAAAAGAAAACGAGAAAGAAAAGAACAGAACAAACGTTGACAAAATAGGCAATATTTGTTATCATAAAGTATTAGGTAGATTCCCTTAATCGGCCCTACCATCGTAGTATACATTACCAACGCCCCGTTCCCAGTATAGATGACGGCCCCGAAAGGTCTCCCCGATTCAAACTTGACATAACGGCTTCCGGCGGAAATGTAGGATTTTATTCACGGTCATATTGACCACATTATATTTTACGGAGGCTTCAAATGTCTACATCTATTAATAATGCGTTTATAACGCAATACGAGCGTGACGTTCACGACGTGTTCCAGAGAGACGGTTCAGTATTGAAACCTACTGTCCGGTTCAAGTCTGATGTTGTTGGCTCAGTAGCAACCTTCCAAAAGATCGGAAAAGGTACAGCTACAACTAAAGCACGTCATGGTACTATTACACCCATGAATCAAACCCATACCGCAGTATCAACGACACTCGCTGATTTCTATGCTGGTGACTGGGTTGATAAACTGGATGAAGCTAAGATCAACATCGACGAGCGTATGGCTATTGCTCGTGGTGGTGCTAAAGCTTTGGGTCGTAAAGTAGATAGTCAGCTAATGACTATTCTCGATTCAACATCTCAAACAACTGTAACTTTAACAGTTACTACTTCTGCAAAAGTTAGAAACGGCCTTCTCGACATGGTGGAAGCCATGATCGTTAATGATGCTTATGAGCCGGGTAATATGTACGGAGTTATGTCCCCCCATCTATGGGCGGCTGCTTCTACCATTAATGAGTTTGCTAGTTCTGATTATGTCGGTAGCGACGGACTTCCCTTTAACGTTGGTGCTCCCGTAGGGATGTTCAAACGTTGGGCTAACGTTCTGTGGACTGTACATTCTGGTGTTCCTAATGTTGGAACGTCTACTTCCAAGATGTTTATCTGGAATAAGGATGCTATAGGATATGCCGCTGGCAAAACTCCTGCAAACCTAGCTGGTGCTGGCAAAGAAACATCTGTCGGCGCAGATATTACTTGGCACGGCGACCGCGCAGCTCACTTTGTGAATCATGCGATGTCAGGCTCTGCTGTATTAATTGATGATGCTGGCGTTATTGAGGGAACCCTCAACGATACTTCAGCTCTACCAGTTTCTTAATTTTTCGGGGGCTTTTGTTAGCCCCCGGATCTTTTTACTTTTTACAGAGGACTTTCTAATGGCATATGTACCGGGAAATTTAGTCCAGACGAGTAATGGGAATGGCTACTCGACCTATCGTTATGATAGTTTGGAAGCCACCACTCTCGTGGACATCGATGGATACTTTAACAACACGGACGACGATCTCAATCTGGCTGCCGGGGATCTTATTCTCGTAGTTGATTGGGCAACCGCAGTTCGCACGGGGACAATCTCAACTTGGGGTTTTCTCATGGTCATGGCGGTTGATGCTAATGGTGTTGTTGATCTAGCTGAAGCATTGGTTGGAGTAGTAACCAACACTGACTAACTAATTTCTGGTAACGAAGTTCGCTTCGTTACCAGATTTTATTTTACCAAAACAGGAGAACAAGTATGATTAAGGCGAAAACGCATAACCTCAATAAACCCGAAGATGGTAACTACGGTAAACAGTTTAACTACATATGTAAAGACCACGATATTAATACCTGCTTTCAACCGGGCTTTTTTGATCCCCTATCGGGAAATTTCATGGCTGGTGATACTGTGCGGTGTATTAAGATAAAGGACGAGAGGGTTACTGCGATGGCGGAGGGGATAGTTCTTGAAGTAAGTTCTACTTCTACTGTTCGCGCTGTTGAATTTACGCCTATATCGAAAGTTACTACATTTTCTGATAAGCTACCTGAAGAAGATAAACCTAAAGAGGAAGATGGCCCCGATTACATCAGGGAAAACGGAACAGTAAAATACAACTATACCAACAAAAACTGGGATATACTGGTTGACGGTGAGATTGTTCATACGTCGAACAACAAAATAGAAGCTAACAGTATCGCTAGAGGCGACCAACCTATCCCCGTTGCTGCTTAAGGAGTAAGCATGGCAAGTGAAACAAGTATCGCTAATGTGGCGTTACGCCTCGTGGGGGGCACCCGCATTACGTCGCTTACTCAGGGCACACCTAACGCTAACGCAGTTCAGGATCTCTATTCTAATGTCAGAGACGAGCTTTTGGAGTACCCTTGGAACTTTGCTACCAAGCGCGTTAAGCTTGCAGCGTCAACTACCGCGCCGGTCTTTGGGTTTGATAATGCGTTTGCCTTGCCATCCGATTGGCTTTTTACCATATCAGCTCACGATAATGATGCGGGGGTTGGAACTATAAACTTCCGACATGAGCAGGTTGCGTCACAAAATGTCATATCCAGCGACGTAGAATCTATATATCTAGTATACACTTTCAAAGAAACTGACTCCAATCTTATGTCTGCGGGTTTTAGAAAGGCGCTGTCTTCTGCTCTAGCAAGAGACCTAGCCGTCACTATAGCCAACTCCAATATTTTAGAAGACCAGCTCTCCAAAAGGGCCACGAAAGATTTAGCCCGAGCGAAAGGTCTCGATGCTATGGGGTCGTTCTCAGAACCTCGCCCTCGTGGATCATGGGCCAATTCTAGAAACCGATCTGGTTTTGGGTTTAGTAACTAATGCCTAAAGTCCACCCATTAACTCCATCCATGAACACAGGGGAGCTATCTCCCCGACTATCCGCTAGAGTAGACTTCAACAAGTACCCCAGTGGCGTCGAAACGCTTGAAAACTTTACTGCCCTTCCAGAAGGTGGTATACAACGCCGTCCGGGGAGTCGATATGTAAGCGCTACAAAGACCGGCGCAACTATAAAATCTCGCCTTAAGAAATTCCAATTTTCAACTACGCAGAATTACGTTCTCGAAATGGGTGACGGTACTATGCGATTCTACCGAAATCAAGGACAGATCACTGTCCCAGATGTCTCGGCGGGCGTTGCTAATGGAACCTTTCCGACCGGCATTGCGTCTTGGACAGATAAATCTGGTGCTGGGTCTTCTATAGCGCATGACGCTACCAATGACAGAATGACCCTAACGTCTAACGGAACCACAAATGCAGGGGCAGAGCAAGAAATAACAAATTCGTCTGCGGTAGAGCACGTTGTACAATTCCAAGTTATAGGTGCCCCCGGAGACTATCTTATCTTCAGCGTTGGTACATCCACTGGCGGAACTCAGATTGTTGATACATTCGTAGCAGAGGTTGGATACCACGGGTATGCATTCACTGCAACAGCAGCCAATTTCTTTATAAGGTTTGAAAACGAATTAGCAAAAGGAATCCAACTTGATAACGTAGCTATACTAGACAATGAGCCTATGGAGATAAAGACTCCATATGCGGCAGCGGATCTTTATGAAATAGAAGGGCCGCAGTCTGCTGATATCTTGTATATGTTTCACGGATCATACCCAACTTATAGATTAGAACGCCGAGGTAATACTACTTGGTCTCTAATAGAAGTCCCGTGGCAGGATGGCCCGTGGGGAACGGAGAACCTTTCGGAAACGACCATGACGGCATCAGCCGCTACTGGGCTTGGCGTTAACTTTACAATATCAACTATAGTAGGCGTTAATGGAGGATTAGGTTTTCAATCAACAGATGTAGGCCGGTCGATTAGGTTGAGCGACGAGGCTACCGTTAACTGGGGATGGGGGGTGATCACATCTATTACGAGTACGACAGTTGCCGTAGTTGATATTGAACGAACCGTTGTGAGTACTGCAGCAGAAACTAAATGGAGACTTGGATCATGGTCAGCAACTACAGGATACCCGTCAACTGGGGCTTTCTTTGAGCAAAGATTATATGCAGCAGGAAGCACAGATCAGCCCCAAACCTTCTGGGCATCAAACACCGGGGACTTCGAGAACCACGCCCCTGACTCTGACCCGACGGAGGGGACTTATGATGAGACTGTTCACGACGACGATGGCCTTGATTTTACTATTAGCGCTGATAACGTTAATGCTATCAGATGGATGTCGGCGGGAGAAGATACACTTTCAATCGGTACGACCGGCGGTGAGTGGATTCCATCTTCTACCGGATCAGTTATAACACCTTCAGATATTACAGTTAGACGACAGACTACACATGGGTCAGCCCAAATTGCCCCTGTGAGAGTTGATAATATTGTTCTTTTTGCACAACGTGCTAAGAGAAAGATCCGAGAATTTGGATTTACGTTCGAGACAGACGGGTACCAAGCGTTTGACATGACTCGACTTGCAGAACATATTACTCAAAGCGGTATTGTTGAGATGGATCACGCGGAAGAGCCTGATGCACAGATATGGGTTGTACGAGGAGACGGGCAGCTTCCTGCCATGACATTTAGACGCCAAGAAGATGTCGTTGGATGGGGACGGCATATATTCGGCGGTAGATTTGGAACCGCTACAGTTACCGTTTCAGACTACGCTAATCTCGCAGCGGGCGCTACATTAGATTTAATTCAGTCCAATGGAGAGACAATCACATTTACATCTGAGGCTGCTGGCGCGGCTGTGCCGTCGGAAACTTTGGGATTTCGACCCAACACTTCAAATAATGTAACAGCGGATAATATATTTACGGCTATCAACGCCCATGCAAATTTTACTGTGGCTAACCCTGCGGCAAATGTAATTACTATAACCGAAACTACTCACGGAGCCACTGGGCTTTTGAGTATAATAAGTTCCGACAAAACACGGCTTGCAGTAACTAGCGAAGGTCACGCTGTTGTTGAAAGTGTTGTAGTTATACCGGGCGCCAACGCGGTTGGGCAGACACATGATTCGTCTGCCCGAGATGAAGTATGGATTCAGATAAAAAGGACTATAAATGGCGCTACAGTTAGAAACGTAGAGTTTCTAGAAAGACAATATGATAATGATCAGGACACGGAAGACGCATTCTACGTTGACTCGGGGCTTACTTATGACAGCACTCCTACTTCATCGTTAACTGGGCTAGGACACTTAGAAGGCCAGACTGTAAAGGTCTGGGCCGACGGTGCCTTGCATTCAGACATGGTGGTTACAAGCGGCGGTATATCACTTGATATCCCGGCCTCCGTGGTACAGGTAGGACTTGGATTCACACATAAACTGCAGACATTAAAGATTGAAGGGGGAAACCCCTCGGGTACGGCAGTAGGACGTAACAAACGAATTAACGGAATTACGTTTGTAGTTCTTTACAGCCATACTATAAAGTATACCGTTTCAGCCGGAGCGGCGTTTATCAAGAACGATTTCAGAGAGGTTTCAGACGCTATGGATACAGGTACCCCCATATTCACAGGAGAACTTTTTGTGGAAGTGGAAGGCAACTGGGAGTCTGACCCTCGTATTTGGGTGCAAAACAGCGACCCTGCCCCATTCACGCTTCTGGCTATAGCTCCAGAGGTTAAAATCAATGCATCAGTGTAGATAATAGGACAAGAGAGGCTATAATATGTTAAGATATAGTGACTGGCCTGACCGACTTAGTGGATTCTTAAAAGAGCGGCATAACACCCCTTTCGAGTGGGGTAAATCCGATTGTTGTCTTTTCGCAGCGGACGCTGTTCAAGCTATTAACGGTTCAGACCCTGCTCACTTCTTCAGATCCAAATACAGTACGATGAAGGAGGCTATTAAATTCATCAAACATTTCTCAGGGGGCGGCGTTGAAGAAACTGTGGAGAAGATTTTTATGGAAATGGGACATAAACAAGTATCTTTGGAGTCATCGAATTCGGGCGACGTGGTGCTCATGGATGTCGAAAATGTTCACCCGGAAGCATACGGATTAACCACTGGAATTCTATTTGACAAGACGATGGCAATAGCCCAAGGGACGGACGGATTGGTTTACGTTGACAATCCAGATGTTAAAAAGGTGTGGGCTATATGAATAGCAATCTAGATTCTATACTCAACTGGCCTGTTGTTACGGGTTGTGCCAGAGTATCAGACGGTTGTAACAGTTGTCCTTCGTACTGGGAATACAAGAGACTGGGGAAAAGTTATAACCCCGTTGAACATCCCGAAGTTCTTAACATCCCACTGGAGAACCCAAATCCATCTCATTATGAAGTAGCTTTTGGATCGGATTTGTTTCATGTGGATGTAGAACTAGCGTTCCAGAAGAAAGTTTTTGCATTGATGAACGAAGCTCACTGGCACACTTTTTCAGTGGGGACGAAACGAATTGGTCGAGCACTCATTCACAGTTCAATGTTCACATGGTCAGATAACATAATTTGTACGGTGCCCGTAGAGTCGGGGCAGTACGAGTGGAGAATTGATTTGTTAAGACATATGCCCGCAAAAAAGAAAGTCATTTCTATAGTGCCTATTCTGGGGCCATTTAGTAGTGACTTGAATTTAAGTGGCATAGATGCAGTTGGAGTAAAAGAAGAAACGTGGGGATACAGAAGACCCGCTGACCCTAAATGGGCGGAAGATATTCATAGACAATGTTTAGCACAAAAGGTGGCTTTTGGCGACACTGCGATGACATACAATAAAGAAGGACAAGATAGTTATGCCGTTTAATTACGATAAATACGCCGATTTCAGATATACCGAAGACGTATCTAAGATATTTAAGAACTGCTACTGCTTTGGCGCGGCTTTCACTGCCACTGCTGGTGGTGCCATGTTAACCGGGGGTGCCGCCGTATCGGCAAATTTAGCATTAGCTAGTACGCTAGTAAGCGTTGTAGGAGCGGTCTCACAAGGACAGTCTCAGGCAGCTAACGCAAGATTCCAAGGACAAGTAGCGGGGCAAAACGCCGAGCTGGCTAGGCGAAATCAGGTTAGGTCTCAACAGCAGGCGGTTATAGATGAAGAAGATTTTCGACGCGATTCAGCCGCTTCAATAGCTCGTAGATTTGCTGCAGGAGGAGCTACGGGTCAACTTCTTGACAGGGGATCTTTTGCCTCCACTCAGGGTCAGGCAGCCGGGGAGGACGAATTAACCGCGCTGCGTTTAAGAAACCAGTTTGCGGTGAGAACAGGGGACTTTGGACTGGAAGCACAGAATGAAACAGCTCAAGGGCAGCTCTTCGGGGCACAGGCCAAGCAGGCCGGAACTAGCTCGCTGTTCAACGCGGGGTCATCTCTTTTCAGCGGCGCTAGTAGCATATCCTCTAAAATCCCAAGTAGTTCCCCCAAAAAAACAAGCACGTTGAAGAGTAAATACCCTAGCATCAAATTCTAAATAATCTTACTAAACGAGATATAATAATGACAGCTCTCCCAGAAATTACACAAGGCCGACCAAATCCGGTACACCGTAACCGAAACGTCAATTCGCCGGTAGAGGTACAGCCTAATAATACAGGCTTTGTAGCATCTAACGTAAAACGCAATGTCACGTCCAATTTAAAAGGGCCGGGGGATGCGCTCGTTAAAGCTGGATCGAGAATAATGGACATATCCGACGATTATCAGGCCGCCGCTGACGCTGAGTATAATGCCCGACTAAAAATGGAAGGCGATCAAGCCGATGACGACATGGCAGAATATTTAGCTCAATACAAAAATGACTCCGCTGCTGATATCGAAGCGTCGGACTTAAGTACGGAAGAAGGCATCGAAGAGTACACAACAAGAGTCGCCCGTACAAATGAAAAGTTTAGCGGAAAAATGGACGGCAGTGTGAACCGGCATCGTTACAATTCTAAACTGGAGATCGCCGCACTTTCATCCGATACCACGGCTAACAAAAGTATTGGAGTGATTAGAGACACTAAAAATAGTGAGCGCGCCACGAACGATGGAATGAGTTATATAGCAGAATTCCCCTTGGGGTCGAAGGTTTCACAAATGATGGATGGGATCTTTGAGCGTGTTCACACGTCTGGCGGAGCCTTGGAAGCTAATAAGAAAACGACGATATTCACGACTCTGGTGAGGCAGGCTTTGACACAGCGTCTGAAATATCTCAGCCGCCAGTACGCTGACCCAGCCGATCTGGAAGCTTTTTTGAGTGACCCCCTCACCCGAAGTTATATGAGCAAGGGGCTACTGGACGCAGCACAAGTGGGGAAGGAGGAACAAGCTAATATACGATTTGACAACTCCCCAGAAGGGCGAAAATTCAAAGCTAATAATAAGTTCTACGAGGGCGCGCCAAAGGCTAAAGATTACCCGAGTGTTGAGTTATACGTACACGACTTATCGATGTACTACAGGGCACATGAAAGAGCTATCCCCGAACACATTTTGACCCCCGGCTCCACAGTAAATGTCGCCGGTACTACAGTGGGAGAGGGTAAGGATCGTCCCCCTGTTACTAATGTTGTCCCAGAGGGTTCCACGTTGGCTAAAACTCCAATTGATGGCAAGAGTGTCGGTGAAACTACATTCCAAACCCCAAATCCACGGGTGAACGTAAGCTTTAAAAATGGAGACGGATCATTAACATCCGCCGCAGTCGATGATCTACGCACTGGCGCACAGGGTCTTATACCAGAGAGCAGTGACATAAACGGTAGCAAACAGGGTTTTACAGACTTAGAGACAGCATATATGTCGGATGTAGAACTGAAGGCGAATGAGATACTACTTGCTGATACGGGTAGAATGACCCCGAAGCAGGCGCTGGCGGAGGCGGAGAGACTAATTCCTAATAAGCCCGAGAAATACGATTTTTATAAGGCGGGGCATCGTGCATTTAACAACGCTCCAAATTTAGAATCACCACCATTTAAAACTACGCCTGACGGTATAAAAGAATTCGCCGCTGGGTTTGACCAAGATGCTTCAGAGTTAACTCTGATGCTTACGGGGATGAAGGATGCCAATGGAGATCCTCTGGACTTAAGTAAAGCTACTGACCTTTTCTCAGCCGTGCAGTCGGGATTTAACACGGTTCTGGGAACATTCAGTGACTCTCTAGTTCATAAAGAAACTGAAGAAGCCCGAATGAATTTAGCACTCTTAGCACGAGACTTTATCAGACTGTTTAGTTTAAACCCCCGCTTTGTGGTAAAGGAGCAGATAATTCTTGCCAAGATATTCTCTGATCCATCCATATGGACAAACCATGCAAAAGCGAAAGTTGCGATTGCTACTTTTAGAACCCAGCTAGAGAGTCGAAGTAACGCGGAACTAGGTAAACTAACGGGGTTCCGCCCATTGGACGAGAAAAACCTTGCAGTAGATACTCTGGCAATTCTCGGACGTATCCATAGGCGCATGAAACGCTTTGAAGATGGTGATGTAAATTCAACCTTACCAGTACCCGGGGGTAGTCTAAACGATAACGAAAACGCAATTAATGATCTAAATCCTGACGACCTAACAGAAGAACAGGCAATTCTATATGGGTTTCAAGATCGCAAATCTGAAGGCGCATCGGTTACTCCGCCGAGCAACCCGAAAGACGTAGCTCCCGCGAGGATTACGCCGCCTAGAAAAGCCCAAACGAGCACTGGGGATGAAACCCTTGATGTAATAAATGCCGCCAATAACGGAAATATGACGTCGCTAAAAGACTTTAATATTCCCGCGCTCATAGAAGCGCTGTCGGACGGAACGCTTTCGGATGATACTCGACAGGAAATTCGAGGCGCTCTCGCACTTTTTAAAGACTTCACAGTAGCACAAATTAATGATGCTGACATAACGAAACGGAAATAAATGACGACTCTCCCCGGTAAACAAACAGCGGTTAAACCTACTCAAGACTCAGTTCCCGAGGAAGTATTTCCAAAGGCTCCCGTGCAGAATACGGCTACACCCGCTCCTATGCAGGAAGAGGTTACACCTGCCCCTATGCAGGAAGAGGTTACACCTGCCCCTATGCAGGAAGAGGTTACACCTACCCCTATGCAAGAGGTTGATCCCCTACCGCTGGATGTTCAACCAGCCCCCGATTCAGACGTTGATGCAACAATAAGTTTAGAGAAGAAAGCCAGTCCACAAGCAGTCGCCCGATTAAAGCGTAAGCAATCTGCTATTCGCGCTCGCGTAGATCGTGAAAAAACATTGCAAATACGCCGGGACAGACATCAAGCTAAAAAAGAAGAAATCGCTATAAATAGAATTGAACGTTATCGATCCGGCATAAACTCGGTGTTTCTTGACATTCTAGACTTGCCGGGTGATGCAGTAAGCGCAATATTAAATCAACTGCTGTTCCCGCCCACCCCGGGGGAAGGTAGACCTGACGGGCCTATCCCCTCTGGCGGATTCAGAGAGATGAGCAGGTTCTTGGGCGCGTACGCGGACAAACTACCTGATGGGTTTATACAGAGTTTTTTAGGCAATATGGGACTGGAAGCTCCCGCCGAGGATGTGTTTGGAAATGTGGGAACGCAAGAACGCTCAGAAGAATTTGAAGATGGGCGCATGATGGGCGAAGGGCTGGTTTTTAGCCTTCTTTCACCCGGATTAGCGGCTCTTAAAGTCCCAAAGTGGGGGCCGATATCTAATATCACGAAAATAAAACGCTTTTTCAAAAGCACCGGCGAGTTAGCTGTGGCACACCCTCTGCAAACTATTACTGTGGAAACAATCGCAACAGGTACGGCTGCCGTAGGTTTACGCATTGGGAAGAACAAGTACCCAGATTCCGTAGCAGCGCAGTTTATAATGGGTATGATGGGGGGAAGTACCGCAACTCTGTTACCTTTAAGAACTATATATGGCACGGGCAAACAGCTTGGGGGAAGTTTCTTAGACGCATGGGGGTCGCCTGCCGCGCTTAGAAACGCCCAGAAACAATTACAAAAACGTGTAGGGTCTGCGGAGGATTTAGAAGCAGGGCTAAAACGCCTTGAAAAAGGCGATCAAGGGGAAGACGCCCCCGGATTTTATAAACTTCTTTCTCCTGCGGAGCGTACCGAGTTAAAAGCCGCAATCAATTTTCAGACGGCTTTCTTTAGAGACGAAGAAACTAGACAGCTAGGGGAGTTTGCCCGATGGCGGCAGATGCATGATCTTCTCATTGAGATAGGTAGAACTCCCGCAGTTAAAAAAGATCTGCCGGTAGGATCAGTTATCGCAGATGAACTAAACAAAATCAATATATTATTAGAATCCCGTTTAAGTACGGTGATGATGAAACTCTTAAAACAGGCCAACGATTTAAAAGCCACTATGTCGCCTAAAATGGCGAATATCTACGCCAAAGAGCTAATACTAGAAGAGTTAGAGATTGCTGAAAACTCTTTGAAGATTTTATGGAAACGGGTTGACATGAAAGTGGATTCTCCCACATCAGCCGCTACGTCTACATTTAAAAGACTACTACAGGAAGTTGAAAGAGAAGAAGGTCGAACTTTATTTAAATTAGGCAACGAAGACGCCGGTGGGGATCTGCACAAATTTCTAGGGTATTGGAAAACTATCCCCGCAGTAAAAGCTATAAAGGCTAAAAAGGCTGTCCCGGCGAGTGGGCTGTTTGGGTCTAAACAACAAAAGGCTCAAAAGGCCGTCAAGGGTAGAAAAGCGGTAAAGGCCAAAAATGTGTGGGTAAAAGGTGAGTGGGGCGATCAAGTATCGCTTTCAAGACAACAGGGACTGCGCTCGAGAATATTACAAATTGTTAGGGAAGAGCGAACGGCTCTTGCCCCTAATATGAGAAGAATATCACTACTAAATGACTTAGCGGAATCTATGTTGCACGGAATGGGGGGGGCTAAAGGCGCGGTATCTAAAAATAAAGACTACTTAACCGCCTTAAGAGCTACACGGGCAGTGAAAGAGCGGTTCGCTGATAAACCCATAGCAGACATTCTTCGCGTGAACCGCAATGGTGACAAAGTCCCACCGAGCCTTACCCTTGAGAATATATTCACTGGTGCAGGAAAAGGCGGAGCTGCACAAGGGCAGGCTATATTTGAAAGGATATTAAAATCTCTCGAGGGAGGGTCGCCAGATGCGCCGGTAGAATTAATAGGCGCCGCAGAGCAGTTGATAAAATACCGAGTTAATCGTGAGGTCATTAGCAACGGTAAGGTTGATGTATCCGCAGCCGAGGAATTTCTAAAAACCCACGCCACGTTGATGGATACCCCGGCGCTTAGGAGTATCAGAGACGACATAGAAGAGCTTGTGAAAAGCGGAAACATAGTTGAGTTTAAACGCCTGAAAAACGTTCAGCTAACCAAACAAGTAAACGATCCTAAATTGTCAATGGCGGCTTTTTATGTCGGGAATGGGCCAGCATTATCGTTTAAGAAAATACAAAACACCTTCGACCCAAAAATGGTAGATGCTATGATAGTAGATCTACTGGATAAAGTGAAAACTAACCCTGAAGCAAAAGACGGGTTAGATGGTCACTTATTTTTATGGATGCTGGATCAGGCAAAGGTCAAACAGACCATGAACTTGGAAACTCCTGAGATTATATCGGGAGCAACACTGGAAAGCCTGTGGAACACTAAAAACGTTCAGAAGATGGGGAAAGCAATATTCTCGCCAGAGCGCCGGGACATGATGGAAAAAGTAATTACGTCGGCTAAAAAGCTGGACGTAATCCTACACGCCCACGCCTCTAAGGGCGGAACCTTTGACCTTACCCCTAATGTGCTAATTGAACGAATATTGAGGTATGCCGCGCTCCGATTCAGCCCGCTTCCATCGGGAGGGGGAGGTTCTATCGCGGCAGCACAACTGGTGTCTGAAAATGTCAGAGATGCGTTTAGAACCCGTTTCAAAGACCCTGCTCTTCACATTCTATACGATGCGTTTTTAAACAAAAACGAAGATCTACTAAAGTCTTTGTTTATGAATATAGAAACGCCTAAAGAGGCTCGATTTGTCGCCACACAGGTTAACTCATGGTTTTATGCAACAAACTTTGCTCTTGGCGAGAGGATCATAAATGACGCGGAAGAAGATCAGCGTTTATCAGAAAAGAACAAAATCGACATTCATATGAGATCAGATAACATCCCACAATGATGAGCAGTAATACTTGAGTTTATACCCCACAAATGGTATCATACATAAAGCCTAAAAAGGCATCAAAGGAAAAAACATGACTCTAACAGCAACTACCAATAAAGTAGCATATTCAGGGGATGGCTCTACAACGTCGTTCCCAGTAACGTTTATCTACTGGGAAGACACCACCGTAAAAGTAATTCTGTCCAACAACACAACAGGTGTTGAGACAGTGTGGACGGCGGGCACTCAGTACAACCTCACAGGGGGTGATGGTGCCGTAGGTACACTTGCTATAGATACGAGTCCCACAGATTATACCCCAGCCTCCGGCGAAACCTTAACAATCAAGAGTAATCATCCCGTTACGCAGACCACTGCGTTGCCCCTTGGAGGAGCTTTTCCGTCTACGACGATGGAAGATAGGATGGATAAGAATGTAAGATTAGTACAGCAGGTTCAAGAAGAACTCGATAGGGCGGTTAAATTCCCTGAAAGTTCCGCAACCACCGGGGTTTCCATTACAGATCTGACAGCTTCGCAGCTTCTTAGGGTTAACGCGGCTGCGGATGGCATAGAAAATGTCTCGATGACAGACTTAGCTATGGGCATATTCCGGGGTAATTGGGCCGCATCAACTGCTTATGCAGTCCGAGACATCGTAAAAGACACTTCTAATAATAATATCTACATAGTTTTAACCGCTCATACCTCTAGTGGGGCGCAACCAATATCTAGCAATACAGATGTAGCTAAGTGGGCTTTACTTGTAGATGCAGCAGCAGCCGCAGCATCCGCCGCAGCCGCTTCTACTAGTGCCTCCAATGCCGCAACGAGCGCCTCTAATGCTTCAACTAGCGCAGGTACGGCGTCAACACAAGCTTCAGCAGCCAGTACATCGGCTGGAACCGCGTCAACCCAAGCTTCAGCAGCCAGTACATCAGCAGGAACCGCAAGTACACAAGCAACGGCTTCGAGTAATTCAGCCGCCGCTTCTGCTGCTTCTTATGATTCTTTTGATGACAGGTTTCTGGGGGCAAAGACATCAGATCCAAGCGTTGACAATGACGGGGATACTCTGATTGACGGGGCTTTATTTTTCAGAACTGACCAAGCGGTGATGAAGGTATACAAGTTAAGTACCACAACGTGGTTAAACACAACTCCTTCATCTACAAATCAAGGTCATATAAACACAGTTTCCGGTATTGCCTCAGATGTTACTGCTGTAGCGGGGAAAGCTACTGAAGTAGGCCGATTAGGTACAGCGGCGGCAGTTGCTGATATGGCAATTCTGGGTACATCGGACGTAGTAACCGATATGAATGTGCTTGGCACGGCTGCGATTATTGCGGATATGGCTATTCTCGGCACATCTGCTATTGTTGCAGATATGGCAATATTAGGGACAAGTGACGTAGTTGCTGACATGAATGTTTTGGCAACATCAGATGTGGTTGTGGATATGAATGTGTTAGGTACTTCAGCCAATGTAACTGCTATGAACACGCTAGGGACTTCTGCCAATGTTACGGCAATGTCCACTGTTTCAGGTGCGATAGCAAACGTCAACACGACTGCAAGCAATATAGCATCAGTAAATAACTTCGCAGAAGTGTACAGGATTGCAGGTGCAGACCCCGGTTCTTCGTTAACAGAAGGGGATTTGGTCTTCAGGACTGATACTGACACGATGAGAGTTTACAACGGTTCGGCTTGGCAGAATGTTGCTCCGATTGCAACGGCAATGGCTTTCGGGACTGTCTCGGTGGCAGGGCAATCGAATGTCGTAGCTGACTCAACATCCGATACTATGACTTTAGTAGGCTCTGGAGGAACTTCAATAACAACCAATGCAGGAACCGATACCGTAACTATTTCATCAACCGCAGGTGCAAGTGTCGGTCTTGTTCTGGCACTCGGATAATAAAGGAGCAAGAAGATGGCAGAAGTTTATCAACGCGCACAAGCAGAACTAACAACAGCTTTAGCTACTATATACACTTGCCCCGGTGCTACTAGCGCAGTGGTCATAGGGATGCGATTCACAAACATAGATGGATCAAGTTCTGTAAATGTTGAAGCAAAAGTAGGAGCGAGTGGTTCAACTAAATATGTGCTTGCTCCTAGTACTCCGTTACCAGTCGGATCATCACTGTCAGGATTGAGTGGTGACAAACTCATAATGGAAGCTGGCGAGATACTTGAAGCGAAGGCATCTGCCAATGGAGATGCAGATATTATGCTAAGTGTTTTGGAGATTTCTTAAATGGGATATATAGGAAATACACCAGCAGAGAAGTATAGCTCGTTAACACAGCAGACTTTTAGCTCTCCTACTGGCACTAGCTTTACGCTAGATCAAGCAGTAACTAGTAGCGTTGACATTGCTTTGTTCATCGATAATGTACGGCAAGACCCTACTACTTATACTGCAAGCGGTACAAGCTTAACGACTAGCACAATTAGCAGTCCAAGTACGATGTACTGTTTATTCAATGGGAAGACTACAGGAACTGTAGCCCCTCCAGCGAACAGCGTTGACAGTGGAAGTGTAGTCAGTGGAGCGATTGACGATAGCCATATCACTGGCATGGTGGCTAGTAAATTAACTGGCGTTGTTGCCCCTGCTAATCTGGGAACTGGAACTGCAAGTGCAAGCACGTTCTTGAATGGTAGTGGTGCATATTCAGAGGCTGGTGGTGGTGCTTGGACAGTTATATCAACAGCCGAAGCTAGTGCTTCAGCTAGTGTAGATTTTACAAGTGGCATAAATAGTACATACGCCTCTTATGCTGTTGTTTGGACAGCGGTAGTACCGGGCACTAATACTAACACCCTGCAGATGGCTCTAGGTGATAGTGCAGGTTTCGACACTGTAGGTACTAATTACGCAAGAGCGCAGCTGTATATTGATTCGACACAGAATGGCTCAAATACGGGTCACTCGCCAGGTGAAGCTTATGCTTATATGGATGTGCATACAGGTACTGGTACTGGTATGAATACATCAGGGATGGCCATATTTACTAGACCTACAGATGGGGCTTCATATCCTATTATAAATTGGTCATTAACAGCTTCCCGTACGGGGCATATGAGAAGAGGTATAGGGAGCGGTTTAAGACTAGCGGCTATTACCGTTGACCGTATCCAATTCTTATTCAATACAGGAGTGATTGCAAGTGGAAGATTCACTTTGTACGGCATAGCCCACGCTTAATAATACAAGAGGAATAAATATAATGCCAAGAACTAAAGTAGTAGCAGGGCCAAACGGATCAGAAACAATTGCACTCACAGCAGAAGAAGAGACTGCCCGTGACGCAGAGGAAGCGGCTTGGACTGCTGGTACGGCAAGACGTAACGCAACCGCTGAAATACAACGCTTAGAAGGACAGGTCACTAACAGAAGATTGCGTGAAGCATACACAGACTCAACTTGGCTTGATACACAAGAAGAGTTAATAGTGATAGAGAGAGGTAAACTTTAAATGGCCTTATCAAAAATAACAAACGAAAGTATCAGTACCATGTCTGCAAGTAAGCTGACAGGTTCTTTGCCCACTTCAAAGCTTGAATACAACCAAGCTATATTAGCTTTTAAGATCGCATCATCAAACCAGTTAGCTAAATTCAGCATGGTCGATCAGGTAGTAGATGAGTATCAAGATAGCACGGGCGTAGATGCAGGAGCTTCTACTAACGCCAACGTGACTGGATCGGGTTCTTTAAAATATATACTTAGCGGGACTTCAAATTCAACAACGTACAGCTATACAGGCTCTAACCAAACATGGACTGCCCCAGCCGGTGTAACTTCAATTACATTAAGTGCGTGGGGAGCCGGAGGAGGCGGCGGATCGTGTGCTATAGCAGGGTCAACCGCTACGGATTCTGGCGATGGAGGCGGAGGCGCAGGCTTTTGCGGCGCAACGGTCACAACAACTCCTTCAACAACATATTCTATTTTAGTCGGGCAATCGTCTATCTCTGTAGATTCTACATCTGCCACTAATAATGCCACTGCTTATGGTGGTGGGGGGAACGGTGGTGGTCAAGCCAGCCAAAGACTTGGTGGAACGGGAGGTGGAAGAACAGAATTTAGCATAGGGGGTGGAGTTAATGTTCCCGCTGGGACTAGAATTTTAGTAGCCGCTGGCGGAGGCGGAGGAAGTTCTGCTTACCACTCCCCTGAACTTGCACGAGATGGTGCCGGGGCAGGAGGCGGAGGAACTACTGGATTATCTGGAGAGGGAACGGGTACTGTCCCTACTGGCGGAACTCAATCCGCTGGAGGTACGGCTGGAACTGGTAATGGGGCTGTAGCGCAAGCCGCTTTTGCGGGATTAGCAGGACTTGGAGGTGGAGCGCAGGGGTCTAATGTGGCAATTGATGTTGGATATAGCTCAGGCGGCGGCGGGGGCGGTGGCTTCTACGGCGGCGGTGGGGGAGATTCGGCTGGGTCATCAGGAAAACGCGCACAGGGCGGCGGCGGTGGGAGTAGCTACGCTAACACAACTTACTGCTCTTCGATTACAAATACTGCTGGAACAACTGCTCCCGGTATTACTGGAGGTGCAGTAGCAAATTCTTCGGCTTCTAATTACCCCTCTGGTATAGGGGTTGGTGGAGATGGAGTTGATACCTCTGCTTCTACAGGTTCGGAGGGGGGACATGGTGCATTAGTGCTGGACTACACTGCACTATCTGACGCAACGATACAATCAACCTCAACCACAGCAGAAACTACTCCTACAACTGCGGATTTAGTTGTGTTGATTGAAGATAATGTAGGCACAGCAACTGTCAATTCGGACATTAAAGGGTACATAAGTAGGAACGGTACAGCTTTTTCTTCCGCAGTTACCTTCGTTGATGAAGGCGATTGGGGTACGAACAAAAGAATACTGGTGGCTAGAAATGTGGATATCAGCGGGGTGACTACTGGCACTTCAATGAAATATAAGCTAACAACACATAACCAAGGTAGTAAAGATACTCGCATCCACGCTACTTCACTGGCATGGGCATAACTAAGGATCACTAAATGGCATATATCGGAAGAGATGTAAATTATGGCAACGCCTCCACAGATCATTTTACTGGATCTGGTGGGGCAACTTACGCCCTCACTTATGACACCTCGACAAATGGGGTAGTAGTTTCACTGGATGGTGTTGTACAGAAGAACGGTACAGACTTTAATATTACGGGAACATCACTGGTTTTCACATCTGTTGTTGCTAGCCCAATTGCTATCCAAGTTATATACACAGGTCTTACTTTAGGAATCGGAACTCCCGCAGATGGGACAGTTACAGATGCGAAGATAACAGCGATGGCGGCAAGTAAGCTAACAGGGACTATAGCGGATGCTAGATTCCCAGCTACTTTGCCAGCCGCATCAGGCGTTAATCTTACAGCTTTAAACGCTACTAATATAGGAAGCGGCACAGTACCCACAGCTAGGCTAGGCTCTGGTACGGCTTCATCAAGTACTTTCTTGAGAGGCGATCAAACGTATGCAGAGGCTGGTGGGGGTAAGGTTTTGCAGGTTGTTTCGACTGCGAAGACCGACATTTATTCCTCGACTTCTCCTTCAACCTTTGTAAATATAACTGGTTTTACTGTTGCAATCACACCCGCTGCGACCTCAAGCAAGATACTAATCACTGTTTCAGTAGGTTACGCAACAACAACAGCCAATAACTCTTACTTCCGATTAGTTCGTGGCACTACTGCAATCGCAATTGGAGATGCAAGAGGTTCTAGAAAACGTACATGGTTCCAACTGGAGAGGACTTCACAATCATACGGGTACTACGTTTGTTCTTTGACGTTTTTAGATTCTCCATCAAGCACTTCAGAAGAGACTTATGCTTTACAAATCGGTGGAACAGGAGATTCATCCCAGATATATGTTAACAGGGCGCATTCTGACCCAGACAGCTCAGAGCTAAGTACTGGCTGTAGCACAATTACCGCAATGGAAATAGGAGTATAACAATGGATATTATTAGTGCAATCCTCGCAATTAACCCACAGGCTTCTTGTTCTGTTAATGCGGAAGACTACGATCAGATCAGTTGGCTGAATGGGACTGCTGAAATCAGTAAAGCAGACATCATAGCAAAACAGGCAGAACTTAAAACTGCTTATGATGCCCTAGATTACAGTAGAAAACGTAAGGTTGAATATGATTCATTAAATCAATTAGAGCTTATTAGTGAGGATTCTGTTGCGGGTACAACAACACATAAAGATGCTGTTCTTGCGATCAAAGCTAAGTACCCAAAACCCTAATAGCGACGATGTAGATTATCTAGTAGTCGCTGGCGGTGCTAGTGCTGGTGGTGTAGCAATGAAGGCTGAGTGGGCAAATCAGGCGGCAGGCAAAGTAGCCCGTTTGCATGGCTGGGCTGTTAACTATTAAAGGGATAACACATGACACAGACTAAAGTAACCTCAAATTTAATCACAAGCGTTGACGCTAGCAAGCTGACAGGGACTTTGCCAGCTATATCAGGGGCAAGCCTTACAGGTTTGCCGAGTGATATAACGAAATCTAGCTCTGAACCTACTGGAACTACTAATCCTAGTGGCGGTGTTGGTACTGTATGGTTGAGAACTACTACAGGAGAAATGTACTGCTGTACTGATGCAACTACTAATGCAAATGTTTGGACTAATATTGGAGATGGTTCAGGAATACAGCCTTTCTTACCTACTACAGCAACTGGAGGAACCATAACGACTTCAGGGTCATATCGATACCATACCTTCACTGCTTCTGGTACTTTTGCGGTATCTGCCGTAGGCCAAGTAATTGATTATATGGTTGTTGCGGGTGGAGGAGGAGGAGGCGCAGGGTACTACGCTGGTGGAGGTGGTGCGGGTGGTTATCGTGCTATAGCATCTTTTTCTCCATCAATTACGAGCTACACTGTGACTATTGGTGGTGGCGGTGCAGGGGCTACAAGCAATCACCAAAATGGAACTGTAGGTCAAGATTCTGTTTTCGGCTCTACAACTTCAAGTGGTGGTGGTTACGGATCAGGATATAGTTCTGGTAATGGTGGTGGTTCTGGTGGTTCAGGGGGTGGTGGTGCAGGAGTATCTGGTTCTGCTGGAGCATCGGGCGCAGGAAACGCTGGTAGTCACTCCCCAGTTGAAGGTTATGCTGGTGGTTCGGGTGGGAACGCTTTTAGTGCTGGAGGCGGAGGCGGTGCTTCTGGGGTAGGGGCGAATGGCACGAGTGGAGCAACGGTTGGAGGCTCTGGTGGACATGGATTACAGTGGCTTGACGGCACTATATATGCTGGTGGGGGCGGGGGTGGTTCTTACTCTGGCTTTACTGGAGGTCGATCTACTGGGGGTGATGGTGGTGGAGGCCAAGGTGGAGATTATACTGCGGCTACCCAAGCTGCAACTGGTGGAACTGTTAACACTGGCGGTGGTGGTGGAGGTAATGGCACTAGCTCTGGGAATGGTGGCGCAGGCGGATCAGGAGTAGTAATCGTAAGATACGAATTTCAATAAAGGATAACTAGATGTCTCATTTCGCAGAAATTAACAGTGAAGGTGTAGTGCAAAGAGTAATAGTAGCAGAGCAGAACTTTATCAATAGTGGTGCAGTTGGTGACAGTTTTAACTGGGTACAGACTAGTTACAACAATAACTTTAGGAAACAATACGCTGGCACAGGCTATACCTACGATAAAGCTAAGGATAAGTTTCTTGATCCACAGCCTTATGCTAGTTGGGCATTGGACGCTAGTGATGATTGGCAACCGCCTACGGCTATGCCTGATGATGACAAGATGTATCGCTGGGATGAAGACACAACGGCATGGGTTGAAGTACCTGAGTGATAAAAGCGGTGCTTTTTATGCTAATAGTGTCTCAAATTAGCTGCGCTAGTGCTGTATCTTTCACAATATCAGCAGCGGGAAGTGTTGTAGGCGATGTAGCGATGGAAGAATTTAGGGAGTCACAATGTGGTCGCACCGAATGATATTTCAAATCTGGTTCAAGAAATTGGGATACCAATGGTCACAGCGATTGGTTTCGCGGCTGGTGGATGGTGGCTCATTCGTTATATCCTCACATCCATTGTAGCGAAGATTACAGAAGCACAGGCGCAAACTGAAGCAGATATAAAAGATGTTAAACAAATCGTTATCGCGCTAATCGACAAAACTACGGTGGCTCAATCAGATCTAATTCGACTTGATACTATGATAAGAGTGCGATATGGATTAGCTCCAGATGAGCGGCGAATTGGCAGAAACCCCGATGGAAAGGTAAAGTAATTGGACAAAGTTAATGAATTAATCGTAGCTGGAGCAAGTGCAGTACTCGGCGTCTGCCTATGGATATGTAAGCGGATGTTCAAGTCGATTGATATAGCCCATGAACGTATAGATAAACTAGAATCAAAACTCGTAGACCGAGAATATCTAGAAAATCAATTAGCGCCTATTAGGCAGGATCTGAATATAATCCTTAAACACCTATTAGAACAGAAGAAACCATGACAAACTATAAGGAGGTATGACAATGGAGAAGTTTTACAAACTAATGTGGGACGAACGTTTTCACGCCCTGAGTTTTACAGCAGGGTATCTGGTATGTTGTTACTTTAGACACTAAGTCGGAGACTATAATGTTTTACGGGTACGCCTTGCCCTTCCTGACATTACAGTCTTCATAGCCGCGTAAGGATTCGTCCTTGCGCGGCTTTTTTTATTTGAGGTTTAAACGCATGACTAAAAAAGAGTTGAGGATTAAACTCAAATCTCTAAAGACTCTTGACATCATACTGGTGGAGTGGGTTGACGCAGAGAAAGACGACGGCGCTGGGTGGGTTGATATAGAAGAGGTAATTCCGGCGACTAACCAGAGATATGTGACCGCTGTAACCGTGGGATTTTACATCGGATACAGTAAAGAGCTGTTGCGTTGTACATCGGACTATGATAAAAGTAACAAGAAGATCTATGGAACAAATGATATTCAACTATCAAATATAAAATCTATCACAAGGATGGTGGACATTGAGAGAAATAAAAAAGATCGTAATCCATTGCTCTGATTCAGACTGGGGAACGGTAAAAGACATTGATGAATGGCATAAAGAGCGTGGGTGGGACGGAGTGGGTTATCATTTCGTAATTACAAATGGCGTACAACGCTCGATGTATAAATACCGCGCTAAAGACGATGGCATCCTCCAACGTGGCAGAGATATAGAGAAGACCGGCGCTCACGTTAAGGGGCACAACAGCGACAGCGTAGGAATATGTCTAGTAGGAAAACATCACTTTACTGGCAAACAACTATATGACACTCTGCCGACTTTAGTTCGTGCGCTGCTCGTATCTTATCACCTCACACCTGAAGACGTGTACGGACATAACCAGTTCGACCCGGGCAAAACCTGTCCGTCATTTGATGTCAAATGGTTCAGAGAAATGTTGAACAATGAGTAAAGTATTCTACGAGATGAAGGTGTTCGACAAAGACATGAATCTCAAATATATAGTTCCCGCAAGCGAAGTCGAACATCGTCATGTTGCGGCGGTTGAAAGAAACCCCGAGCAATTTCCGTCAGGAGAGTATGGGCCTCAAAAGGTAAAACTTAAAATGGGTAAGAGCTGTGAAGGTGATGCCAGCCCCCTTTGCGATAATATCGTGGAAATAACGTGAAGAATAAAATTCTATTTGCGCTAGTGTTAGCGTTTGTGCTAGAGTTGTCTTTGAGTTCAGCAGGAGAAATCACCAACTGGGAACCCGTTCAAGACCGTAACATGGTTGTTACAGTAAGAACGATTGATAAAGATGGGGTACATGAAATCCAATATAAATATCACATGAGATCCAACCCCGTGCGAGTCCACCCGTGTGACGAAGTACAACACTTCCCAGAGCTGAACGAAATATGGTTGACAACTCAGGAGGCAAGGCCGCATATGTATATAATCAGCAACAACTACAACGCATACAAACCGGAGGGTCAAGACAATTGGATAGGAGTTGATTCCGACGGACAGGATATCAGATGATATTGTCCGACTTTGAAATTGAGCAAGAGCGCATGATCGAGCCTTTTGAGCACGGGAAGAAGGGATCTCCTAGCTACGGGCTAAGTTCATATGGATATGATATACGTTTGGGTGAGGAGTTCATCGAGTACACCACAAACTATCCGGGGGATTTAGACCCTCGTAACCCCGGCGCGATGCGTGAAGGAAAACACTACTCTAAGCGACAAACTTCAGATACCCTAGTGCTACCCGCTGGTGGGTTCATATTAGGCCACAGCGTGGAGGTTCTAACGATGCCCCATGATGTAGTAGCTATGGTAAAAGATAAATCAACTTATGCTAGACTCGGCGTGACCGTACAGAACACTGTACTGGAACCCGGATGGACAGGTCAAATAACTTTAGAAATAACTAACCATAATTCGAGACCTGTGATACTATTAGTTGGTGAAGGAATAGCACAACTTATGTTTTGGAAAGGTAAGCCGTGTATGACACCCTATGGAGACGGTAAATACCAAGATCAAACTGGCGTAGTACTGCCAAGATAACCGCGCCTTGTTTTTCATCGAATCAGCCGGTGTCGTGTTGGGCGCATAAATACGACACGATTTCATTGGGGTCGACGGGGGACGACTAGCTGATAATCCCCCAATCCTTTAAAATACAAAACAGGAGAATATAATGGCGACCAAGGATGTCAAGGCGAAGGTAAAAAAGCCGAAGGTGAAGGCTGATGCACCCGTAAAAGAGAAAGAAACTTTGGAAGACCGTCTTACACTGGCATACTATATGTTAGCGGGGGTAGTTGACAAGAACACACAGTGTATGGCAGCCCTTCTCACTGCACTGGAGATGGCGGCGGAAACACAAGCGCAAAATGCCACCCACCTAAAAGTAGTTCCCCCACCGCAGGAACCAATCCCAATTAAATCCGTTATAGACCCTGTAGATGAAGTAGATAAATTACACGTCTACACCGTATCCGAATGCCAAAAAGTATTGTTAGGTGTAGGAGGTGCTAAAGGTAAAGAGACAGCGTTCGAACTTCTCAAAAAGTATGGGGCTGAAAGAATCAGCGAATTATCACCTGCGGATTTCCATTTGTTCGTCGAGGATGGAAACAAGATTATAGAAGGTGAACTATGACCGAACTAGCACACGCGAAGTTATCAGCCAGTGGATCACATAGATGGATAACGTGTCCGGGGTCAGTTACCTTGGAAAGCGACCTACCTGACACAACATCCGAGTTCGCAGAGTATGGTACAGCCGGACACACGCTTGCACAGATGTGTCTGGAAAATGTATGTCCAGCTCTATCTTACAAAGGACAGAAACTCAACGTCTCTGACAATTACCCCGAGGGTTTTGCAGTTGATGATGAGATGATTGAAGCCGTCCAACAGTATCTAGATTACTGTAACGGTCTAGCAGGGCAGCATGAGTTCATCGAACATCGAGTTGACTTTTCTAACTGGGTTCCAGAAGGATTTGGCACATCGGATTATATAAAGCTCGACAAGAATGCCGACTGCCAGATCATCCACTGCGTTGACTTAAAGATGGGTAAAGGGGTAAGAGTCTTTGCTGATAGTAACCCGCAGGGTATGTTATACGCTCTGGGTATACTAAACACAATGGACATGGCTTTTGATTTTCGTGATGAGGATCTCGTTAACATCGTAATTGTACAACCTCGCTTGGATCATATCGATGAATGGATGACAACCGTTGGCGAACTTAAGACGTGGGCGCAAGATGTAGTGTCTCCTGCGGCTAACAAAGCGTGGGCGGGAGAGTTAGAATTCCATCCGGGGGACAAGCAGTGCAAGTTCTGCAAAGCGAAGTCTTCTTGTAAAGCTCTTGCGGAACATAGCATTGAGGCAGTATCAAAGATATTTCATCCTTTACCCGAGGTAGAGATTGATCTCAAGGAAGCCCACGCGCTTACTAACGAAGAAATCGGTAAATTAATACCATTAACCGATGGCATTATTGACTGGTGCAAGGCGTTACAAAGCTACGCATTCAACCTGATGGAAGGCGGTACGACTATCCCCGGCTACAAGTTAGTGCAAGGTAGAGCGGGAAATAGAAAGTGGGTTGACGAAGCCGAAGTGAGTATGCTATTATCCAAAAATCAATTTGGGGATGAAGATATATTTCAGCCTCGTAAGTTGTTAACTCCGCCAAATATGGTGAAGTTACTCAAGGTCGCCGGAGAGTCCGACGATCTTATTTCTAATCTTTGGGTTCAGCCCAGAGGTAAACGTACAATGGCGACGAACAGTGACCCAAGGGATGAGATTATCCCAGAGCCACAGGTCGAGTTCAGATCCATTGAACCTTAAAACTGGAGAAGACTTTATGTCTACTAACGAAGAGCAGTTGCGCGAAAAGATGACGATCAATATGAACGACCACACCCGCCCGGTGCGTATCTCCTACGCGAAGATTTTCGACAAGGAAAAGAACGACCTGTCAGGCAACATGGAATACTCTGCGATGTTTCTCATCGATAAGAGTGATACCAAGACAGTGAAGCAGGTCAAGGATGCCATCCATTCCGCGATGACCTTGAAATGGGGAGCTGAAACACCTAACGGGGTTCGTATTCCGTTGCGTGACGGCGACAAGTCCGGGCCAACCGGCGTCCCATCTGGAGCAACACCCGGAGAAGCTCCTTACGGAGGTCACTTCTTCATCAACGCAAAGAACACCACTGATGCGGGGCCAGCCCTGTGGGATCAGCAAGGTGCATTATCCCGCGAGTTTGATAAGGGGAAGATTGCATCAGGGGACTACGTTCTATGCGCGTTGAACACATATGCTTATGATAACAAATCCAAAGGCGTTGGGTTTGGTCTTCAAGGCGTTCAGCTTGTTAGAAAAGGGGAAGCTCTCGGCAACTCCTTCGACGGCTCGAAAGTGTTCGGCAAAATCCCAGTAGCAGCAGATGTCCAAGGTGCAGACGCAGTATCTGTAGACTTTGACAAGATGATGGGTTAAATTATTGGGGGCTGGCACTCGTCAGCCTCCAGTTTTATTCTTCGCAGAAGGTACGCCAATGACCCAAGTTCACTTTGATTACGAAACATATTCCGAATGTGATATACGAAAAGCAGGAGCATATGCATACGCACTTCATCCTTCGACACGCATTCTGTGTATGGGATATGCTTACGACGACAAGCCGCCACAACTATGGGTAGAAGGATTGCCCCTCCCCGATTTTGTTTTACACCCCGATTACTTTGAAGTTCACGCATGGAATTCTTTCTTCGAGTGGGTCATATGGACTCACTGCTGGAAAGACCGCCCAACCCCGCCTCTAGACCAGTGGCATGATACCGCCGCATTGGCATCAGCAATGGCACTCCCCAGAGCGTTAGGAAACTGTGGTAAAGCTATGGGTATGGAAGATAGTGTGTCGAAAGACGCTAGAGGTTATGAGCTTATCAAACTGCTATCAATCCCTAACAAAATGAATGGAGATCCAAAGCTCACTAAGGAGATGCACGACTATTGTCTACAGGATGTCGTAGCAGAGAGGGCGCTTGCTAAGAAACTACATGAGTTGAACGCAACCGAGCGCAAGGTGTGGATATTAGATCAGAAAATAAACATCAAAGGCATAGCGGTGGATACTAAAAGCGTTGGACACGCATTAGATGTCTACGAAAAAGCATTCGCTAACATCAAAGATCGTTTGACTACCCTCACAGGGCTGGGAAACCCAAACAGCCAGCGGCAATTCTACGAATGGATGATTGACCAAGGCCACATTATTTCGGACATTAATAAATCCACGCTGTCAAATATATTAGATGGCCCAGATACACTGGGGACTCACAAAGCGATAAAATTGCGGATGCAACTAGCAAAGACCGCACCCAAGAAATACAAGGCAATACGCACCCGATTAGGGGTGGGTTCACGATTACATGGAAATGTAATGTATCATGGAGCGTCTACAGGCCGTTGGGTCTCCACGGGGGTGAATCTTCAAAATCTCGCAAGACCGACTGCAGATCCTGACATATGTATACCTCTATTAAAGCATCGAGACCTCGAGGTGTTCTTCATGCACGATCTAGAGCCTATGGACGCGATAAGCAGCTCTGTAAGAGGTATGTTGATACCATCTGAGGGCAAGAAATTCATCACAGGAGACTACAGTTCTATTGAATCAAGAGTCCTAGCATGGCTTGCAGGGCAGGAAGATAAGTTGGAAATATATCGTGGACATGGTAAAATGTATGAGTATGTAGCCTCTAAAATCTTTAAAAAGGATATCAATGATGTCACGAAAGACGAACGATTCGTCGGCAAAATTGGAGAGTTGGCGTGTGGGTATGGGGGCGGGTCGGGTGCCCTTCAGGGCATGGCGCAAGTATACAAAGTCCCCATGTCGAAAGCCGACTCAGAAAAGATCAAACAGCAGTGGAGAAAAGCCAACCCCGCAATATGCGAATTTTGGTATGAGGTTGAGCAAAAAGCACGAGAGGCAGTACAGAAGGGAGAGCTAACACAAGCGAGAGGGATCAAATTTGCTACTAGGAATAACTTTCTTGTATGCCAACTTCCATCTGGGCGGAGACTGTACTATCACAGACCCCACATTGTAAGCAAAAAGATCCTGCTGTACAAATCTCCAGAGACGGAGACTATGCCCGAATTGACGTATGTGTATGATCCACGGAACTATGACAGTGTAGCTCAATTCAACGAGCAGGCTAAACGCGCTGGAGTAGAGTCTTACGAATTTACAGCAATGAATATCGAGTTTTGGGGTGTAAACTCAACCACTAGAAAATGGAGCTTGCAATCCACCTACGGTGGAAAGCTCGTAGAAAATATAACCCAAGCAGTCGCCCGGGACGTCATGGCAGAATCCATGCTATCTCTGGATGAATCCGGATATGAAATAGTACTTACTGTCCACGATGAAATTATCTCAGAGGTAGATATAAATGACAAAACGAAGACTGTGCAAGGATTCACCAGTATCATGGAAGAAACTCCGGGCTGGGCTTCAGGCTTGCCAATCGGTGTTGAATCCTATGAGTCAATGCGATACCGAAAATAGAACTGACTCATGGGAGGGAGAAGATATTGGCCCGACGACATACAACCGACGAAGACAAAACAAAAGCAGAGGAACAGTCCCGTGGGACGAACCCTACGAAAGACGATCCCAAGGTGTCACAAGAAAAATTCAACCAAGCAATGATGGAAGCTCTGACATCTGTGAACGAACAGGTAATGGAAAAAAGGAATGTGATTGCTCGTGCAAAGTGGAATAAGGGAAAGGGACGTTGAGAAGAAAGTCACCGAATACGCAAAGAAGCAAGGGTGGATATCATTCAAGTGGGTCAGTCCCGCTCAACGCTTTGTGCCCGACCGCCTTTACTTCAAAAATGGACGTGTTATCATTATTGAGTTCAAGGCTCCGGGGAAGAAGCCCACCAAGGCTCAGGCAGTAATGCATAAACTTCTTGACAACTCTGGGCACCCAGTATATATTGTAGATAACATTGATGACGGAAAAACTTACTTCGATGACAAAACCTCAATTAGAAACGCAAGCAGACATTAAACATAAGACTGCCGCTCAGCATAGTGGGTTGCTTGCTGGATGGAGCGTTAAGATACTGAACAGATCAGACATTAGAGACTTTATTGAAAAGTGGCATTACTCAGGGTCTATCAATGGTTGCAATGCATCATTCTGTTTTGGACTTTTTGATGGCATGGATAATCTAGTAGGGGCGATGTTTTTCGGTCAACTAGCTATGCGGAACCAATGGAAAAGATTTTCAGACGATGCAACTAAGGTTATTGAGCTTAGAAGGCTATGCTGTATAGACAACACTCCAAAGAATGCTGAAAGTTTTTTCATAGGTAAATCGCTCAAGCTATTAGCCGCAGAGTGGGATGCTAATGGTATTGTCGTGTCCTACGCTGATAAAGAGTATGGACACGATGGAACAATATATAAAGCCTCTAACTTTGAAATGGTAGGTGAGATAAAAGGAGCCAAAGTTATTATGTGGGAGGGGAAGCAATACCACGACAGGTCACTAAGGTGCAAGTATAAAGGGAAGTTAAAACCTTACGCCGTCAGATTGAACAATGCGGTAGACAGTGGTTTAGCTACATTCAGAACTACTGCCGGGAAATATACTTACGTGTACCACCTGTCTGCTAAGGAGAGAAAGCATATAAATAAAAAACGTCAGATACTTCGGTGTCACGGAGAGAAGAAAGAAACATTATGACTACAAAACCTAAATTAGAAACGCAAAAGGGAGATATATAAATGTTTGCGATTGGCGAAGCAATAGCAGGAGTTTCAAATCTGGTCTCGAAATTTGTAGAGTCGCCAGACAAGGCAAATGAACTAGAGGCTGAGATTAAGAAACAGCTTCTCAGCATAGAACAAGAGGTTGTCAAAGCTCAGTCAGCCGTCATAGTGGCGGAAGCCAGCTCCAAATCATGGATGGCGTCTTCGTGGCGACCTATTTGTATGTTGACATTTGTAGCTATTATCGCTAATAATTACATCCTGTTCCCATACATCCAACTGTTCGGCGGACAAGCCATCGAACTGTCAATCCCTGATCATATGTGGGATTTATTGAAATTGGGCATCGGGGGATATATTGCAGGCCGCAGTGGGGAAAAAATTGTGGAATCTTACGCTAAAAATAGAAATTAAGGAGGTCTAATGGACGAAATACAAATCAGCGATGCCGACAAAGATAGACTCGATGAGCTTGATGCGCGTCACGAAGCTGCAAAGCAAACTATGGAAGATTTCTATGAACACCATATGGACGTTATGCAGGAAATTCAGGACGAGGCTAACAGCATCCAACTAGCAGCAATAAAAGAGAACGGCCTCGATACTACAGTTGATTATAAGATTGATAGAGACACAGGAATCATGTCAGTGTATACTCTCGAAGAACAACAAGAGGATGGTGTTAGAGGGTACAACCGCACACCTCCAGAGAGTTTGGACTGGGATGAGATCAACAAGTATATCAAGAATGGTAGTAAAGACGATTTAAACTAAAAAGCGTCGGGATGAGGGTGCTGCTGCTCTCACAGTCATAATGCACCCCCACTACAGGGCGGTGCTAATTTGCACCCAAACCCCCGGCGTACCAAATTGGTACATCGGGCGTACCATTGACGTACCAATGGTGTATTGTTCTAATGGAGATTAGAGGATGACAAGGCGAAAACTAGGAGAAGTACATAAGTACCAATGGCGTATGATCGAATGGATTATGGACAATCCTAAGTGTGCGCTCTGGGCGGGAGTAGGACTTGGTAAAACAGTTACTACACTAACCGCACTACAAACTCTGCTGGACAGAAAGATATCAAAAAAGATCCTGATTATTGCGCCACTGCGCGTCGCTAAGTTTGTATGGCCTGCAGAGATCAATAACTGGACTCACCTTAAAGACCTACGACACGTCGTACTCCACGGGTCTAAGAAAACGCGAGAAGAACTTCTCGGCAGTAGTTACGAAATACACATCATCAATAAAGAAATGGTCTCATGGCTCGTAGACGAAATGTCTGCGCGTCGGCACTGGCCTTATGACACTGTGGTGATCGACGAGTCCACTTGTGTCAAGAGCAGTAAATCTAAACGCTACAAATCCCTCCGCATGGTATACGCTAAAACCAAGCGCATGATCCAGCTCAGTGCCACACCGGCACCCAATGGACTGCTCGACCTATGGGCACAAATGCATCTTATCGACCAAGGTAAGAGGTTAGGTAGAACCATGACCGCATATAAGAACCAATACTTCATAGGCGATTACATGGGATACAACTTCGTACCGAAGGAAGGTGCTCCGGCCCATATCTATAAGCAGGTTGCGGATAAGTGTCTTACCCTGACCAGCGAAGATTACCTCGAACTCCCCAAGCGAACACACAACACCATAAATATAGAGATGGACAAAAAGATGGGTGAGAAGTATCACGAGTTGGAACGCGAGTTTGTGCTGGAGCTTGAAGATGGGTTAATAACGGCAAGTCAGGCCGCTGTGTTATCTGGAAAGCTTTTACAGTTCTGTGGTGGTGCAGTGTATATACCTGAAGAGTGCAAAACCGTTATGAGCTTAGATCTTATAGGTGACAGCAAAACTTGGGTTGAGGTGTCCACTCAGAAGCTGGATGCGTTACGAGATCTGATTTCCGAGATGGCGGGACAACCTTTATTAGTGGCTTACAATTATAAGCACGAGCTAGTACGCCTAACGAGGGAGTTTCCAAGCGGTAGATGTTTAAACTCACAAAAGGATGAAGAGGATTGGAATAAGGGAAAGATCCCTATTTTGTTTGTTCATCCTCAGTCTTGTGGGCATGGACTAAACTTGCAATATGGTGGATCTAATTTGGTTTGGTTTGGAACGACGTGGAACCTTGAGTTGTACGAGCAGTTGATAGGTAGGTTAGATCGTCAGGGCCAGAGTAACCCAGTATTTATTCATCATATGATATTGAACAACACGATTGAAGAGCGCGTCATGTTGAGACTTAAAGACAAGTCGATAACACAAGACGAATTACTAAACGCAATGAAGGAGAAATACAAATGAAAAATGCAACATGGGATGGATTCGGAAATAAAGAGTACCCGCCTGCCGAGGATGTGAAGAGTTACCAAGTTAAAACCAGCTTTCAGAAAATCAACGACCTGCGTGATAATATAGCGATGGCGGCTTTACAGGGAATGTTGGCGCGAGCGGATGATTATTCGGAGGGGTTCGGAAGCCTGCGCGTGGCTGACAAACTCGCATCACAATCCTATATGTATGCTGATGCGATGCTAGAGGCACGGGATCATCGTGAATAGTTTTGGAAAAAAGATAACGGCATTTGCTTGCGGGGTAGTTTTACTATACGGTATTTACCATGTATACGAAGCTCGAGCAAGGGAAGAAGCTTTAAGAAATGCAAAGCCTTTCGAGTGCAGAGTGCTATACAAGTTGCCGCAAATATGGAGGTGTGGAATGAAGTCTGAGTCTACGCCAACTTTTAACGTAGATTATTACGTCACCCTAAACACTATCGGACTACAACACTAGGAGATTAGTATGAGTCAGCGTCACCCAAAAAAGAAACGACAAAACACTGAAGTTGCGGATGCCAAAAAAGCTAGATGTTTTATATACGAATGTAAAGTGTTTGATAGGGCTGGGAAACTAATCAAAATTTACACTGTGCGAGAACTCTTGATACGCATGGGAATGGCGCTGGATATAGTAACCGAGACACTGGAAAAGTGCCATGTGTTCAACAAAGAGAGAGCCTCCGTCACGCACCACAAAGTGTGCTCGGTATGTAATAAAGATTTCACAACTACCCGGTCAAATGGAAAGTTTTGCTATGATCCCTGTACCCGAGACGTGATGAAGCGTAACAAGATAATAGTAAGAAAGTGCGCGACGTGTAACGCGGAGTTTTCCACAAGTAGAAAAAAGTCGTTGTACTGCAACAACCCTTGCACATGGATGCAACACCGTCTTGCAGAGAAAAGAGCCGCAACACGGGTAAAATTGTCTTTAGAATAGTATGGTATCCCAATGCCCTGAGTGTAAGTCAGAGAATGTAGTGGATTCCGAGACGTGGTACCACGGGGTGATTAATTCGTTCGTATGCTCTGGTTGCGGAGGATTGTTTGCTGAAGCGCCGGACGGGACGTATGTAGAGTGTAGGTATTATTATGAAGAACTTCAAATGGGGAACAACCCTTACAAATGTATCAAGTCGAAATAGCTTACAGCATCATGTCTTTACTTTCTGCGTTCTGCGTCATCTTCGTATGGCACCACCGCTTCGGCGTGTTGCTGGGGATGGTGATGCAGGTTATGTGGATTCACTTCTGGTTGACAACAGGTCAAGAAGGAATTATAATTCTCGACGCTGGAATATTAATATGTTGCGGATGGAAATATTATCTATATTGGAGATCCTCTAGGAGGGTAATAAATAATGCGACCATTATACAATAAAGAATTTGAGAACCTGAAGCAGTGGAGATCAGGGGGGCATGAATCCCACACAGTATCCACTGATGATGTGGATAGTCTTATTGCCACGGTGGAGATGCTGACCTCCGAAATAGAAATGCTAAAGAGGGAAATTAATGAAAAAGAAAAAGAAAAACGTACTTGATAGCATGATCACCATCCCGGTAACAAAACCAACCCGATTGAATCAGTGTGGTACATGGAGTGTAGTGTATCCACCTGAATATACTAAAAAGAAATGAATATCAGTATAGTCTTAACCAGCATTAAGACTCTAATTACTACCCGTGGGTGCGACTGCGTATGCTAGGATTAACACTAATTATTAACTGGTAGTGGAGCCGTATCTTTCAAATATGATAGTTCAATAAATTAAATACGTATTTTCTTAAAAATCGAATGTTCCAACCCTTGGCATCGGGGTTAATCTATACCCTGTCGGGGCGCAGGGTAACAGATGCCAGCCCCACTAATTATGAAGGCTGAAATGAATAATATGACTAAACAAAAAAGGAATAATAACGATGGCAACACTTATAACAGACGAATGTATTAACTGTGGAGTATGCGAACCGGAGTGCCCTAACACGGCAATCACGGAGGGTGAGGATATATACGAAATAGAACCAGATCTATGTACCGAATGTGTAGGGTTTCATGGTGAAGAAGCCTGTCAAGAAGTTTGCCCGGTAGACTGTTGTATTCCAGATGAGGATAAAAGAGAAACCGAGGGGGAACTATTGGAGAAGGCTGTACGATTACATTCAGACGATAAATTTCCATCTCTGGATGAACTTACCGATAAGACTTCTATCTTTCGCAACTCTACTAGAAAGAATGCGGGATTATGATACAAATGAGAAGAGGGCATCAGATCGATATGTTCGCAAAGGCAATATGTGAAAGAAAAGGCGTAGACGAGAGGCGTTCTAAGGATGTAAAAGCATTCAAGAAAGTAAGAAACCAAGGACGTAGATTTTATGACTGGGTAAAAGACGAATTGGAAAAAACGAAGGAGATTTAGTAATGGAGATAAAACAAGATATACCTGTGAAATACGAAACGTGTTATGGGAGCTTAAAACCGGGCGAAACGTTTATGCTAGAAGGACGAGACGATCTGTTCCTTAGGATGCGTTCGCCTGAGTTCAGTTACGTTAAGCTCTCCGATGGGGAATACAACAAGGTAAAGTGGAATAACACTCTTGTGCATCGAGTAAATGCCCACGTTGTGGTGACCTCCTTATGAATTATTTAAGAGAGTACGGCCCACAACTCATAAACAACGGGTATAAGATAGTACCAATCAGGCGAGGCACCAAAGCTCCGATTGGAGTCAAAGGATGGTCTACGCTCAACGCAGACCTGAACCAATTAGGGCAATGGGCTTCAGCCGGATTCGAGGGTATAGGAGTATTAGCAAGAGACAATCCCGGCGTTGACATTGATGTGCTGGATGCAGAGGTTTCCCAGAGCATGGTTAACTTCGTCAGTGAAAAATTCCCCGGAGGTCTGATCCGCATTGGAAAAGCTCCAAAGACTTTATTAGTTTACCGCACGGCAACACCTTTCAAGAAAATAAGATCTGCCACCTATGAGGATCGCTTCGGAGATATCCATGCAGTCGAGATTCTTGGTGACGGTCAGCAGTTCATCGTTTTCGCGGAACACCCAGATACCCATCAACCGTATAGATGGCCCGGGACAGACGTCAGCATAGTTGCGAGGGCTAATCTCCCCCTCTTGACTTGTGCCGATGCCCGGGTCATCGTTGCTCATTTTGAGAGTCTAGCTAGTGCTAAAATCGAAACGGAAGGCTGGCAAAAGATAAAAGACGGCACCAGCGGTGTAGATGATAGGGATAATCCAACACCTACGATGGTAGTTCCAGCAGATATCAACAACCTACGACCTCCACTCAACGTCACATCTTCCCAGATCCAACACGATCTGAAGTCAGTCAATCCAGATGATTACGACCGATGGCTACAGGTGGGTATGGCGTTGCATCACCAGTTCTCTGGAGCTGTTATGGGTTTAAACCTCTGGGACGAATGGTCATCAAAAGCTGAGAGTTACTCAGGGCGTGATGCTCTGGAACGGCGATGGGAAGGATTAAAACCAGACGTGGGGCAACGCCCGTTGACGTTCGCCACGGTTAGACGCTGGGCCAATGAATCGAGGATGGAGGAAGATCCGATGTCCGAATTTATTGACAGGTATGTCTACATAGCGCATGGAAATTCAGTACACGACCTCGCAGGAACACCTCACGAGATTCCGTTCGAGTTAAGGGAGCATATCAATTTCACATCCGAAATCAGGATGAGCATCGATGTGCCCAAGCCGACCGTCGAACAACCCGACCGTACAGTAGAGAAAATGGTCTCCGTTTCTAGTCAATGGATGATCTCCCCTGACCGGAAAAAGGCCAATGCTTTCGTCTACGATCCGGGCGCTGGACGGATACTGAAGACAAGTAATGGACGACAGCTAGTTAATCGTTTCCATATGCCCGAATTCCCTGATCCATGTGAAGGATCGAAAGAGTGCGAGGACGATCTTCTGGGTATCTTCTTCAGACACATGGAGTTTATCATCCCAGAGGAGATCGAGCGGGAGTGGTTGATATCATGGATGGCGTTCAATCTACAATTTCCTGGCATCAGGTGTAATGTTACCCCCTTGCTAATTGCTACGGATCACG
>Ga0308012_10000168_pt1 | contig 42258 bp, 35 predicted proteins | sample Neamet179_FD_203133 | JGI IMG/M metagenome (GOLD analysis project Ga0308012, IMG submission 203133) | Marine microbial communities from water near the shore, Antarctic Ocean - #179 | ecosystem: Environmental > Aquatic > Marine > Unclassified | place: Southern Ocean | collected 2014-07-25 | reverse complement strand
TTTTTATCTGCTGAATAGTTTCGCCGACATAGGCACCAACATTAGCAATCTCATCTTGGCTACTTCTCGAGAGCAGCCGCACCTTCTTGCCGAAATACAGAATTGGGCCAATCACCAACGGGATACAAATCATCACGACGCTAGTGAGCTTAGGGTTCGTTATAAACAAAAATATCGTGCCGCCTAACATCATCAGTAAGTTACGCAGCGCAATTGAAGCCGATGATCCGATGACGGATTGAATGAGTGTGGTATCGGTAGTGATACGCGACTGAATCTCGCCACTGAGATTGTCTTCAAAATAGCCGGGATGCAAGTGGATGATGTGGGCATATACCGCCATCCGAATGTCGGCCGTGACGCGTTCACCCAGCCAAGACACCCAATAAAATCTGGCGAAGGTACCAATTGCTTGAAAGATAGCAATGAGGAAAAAACCCAATACGGCAGTATTGAGAGCTTCGGTTGAGCCCTCGACAAACCCACTATCGACGATGATTCTTACGTATTGAACGAGGCCCAACGTCAGCGCTGCCGTAAAAACCAGAGCGACTGCTGCGATAGCAATTTGCTTCTTGTAGGGCTTTAGAAAAGAGGCGGACTTTAGGAGTAACGATGTACTGGATTCTGACATGGACGCAATGTAGCAACTACGGGCATAAAAGCAAGGAATTGCTCATTCTGCGACTGTTCGCAGTGGTGCTAGCTATTTAACTAGAACACAAATTATTCTTTGTCAGCTGGCTCAGCCCGTCGCTGCCTCTTTTTTCTCCAGTCACAATCATTCCCTCGTAGCTCAGATTAACACCTGTGGCGATGCCATTCGCCGTATCTCATGAGTATAGACTACGTTAGAATCCCCTGTCTTTTCAATCGCCCATTTTGGGCATGAGTCACAAAAACACCTTGAGGTAAATCATGTCGCTATCAATGCACTCTGCATCCGTTCCTTATTTCGTCCGCGCACTAAACAATCTATCAACTATTCTCAAGAAAGGTTCAGCACATGCGCAGGAGAACGAAATAGACCCCTCTATATTTGTGACAGAGCGTCTATTCCCCGACATGCTTCCTCTATCGAGCCAGGTGCAGATCGCCTGTGACGTAAGCAAGGGTGCTGCCGCTAGATTTTCTGGCGTAGAAGCACCTAGCTTTGAGGATAACGAATCGAGTTTTGAGGAACTGCAGGAGCGCATAAGCAAGACAATTGCTTTTCTAAACTCGGTGCCAGCAGAGAAAATAGATGGAACAGAAGAAAAGGCTATCAAGTTTCAGGCCGGCTCCATAGAAATAGACTTCGTTGGCGCCACCTATCTATCGATGTGGGCCTTACCAAACATCTATTTTCACGTCACCACGGCCTACAATATTCTGCGCCACAACGGTGTCATACTTGGAAAATTGGATTTCCTTGGCGCGCCATAAATAGAAGATTCATTCGGCAGGAGGGCGTAACAAGGGCTTCCCTGTCGAACTAATTCAAAGAGCAGGACAGATAGTCAACTATTCACTTAAGCTAGCACCAGTGAGTTTCGCGACCGCGGCAAGTGTGGTTTGTGCCGCATTCAATCCAAGCCTGAAATCTTTATCGGTAAAGTTTGTCCACACATCCAAGGGCGAATGCCAAGTAGGATTCCACCCGCCGCCAGTATGTGCACCGCGCTCGTTCTCGCGCAGGCTGATAGAGGGAACCTCATTCATGAAGGGCGTGGAATCTGTATTCGTCATGTGCGGTCCGACGGTTGCTGGGTAGTCTGTATTGTAGGCATCCGCCGCCGCCTTAAACACGAAGGCGAGACGCATCGAATCATCGGCAAGATCAGAAACAGACTGGAACTCGATATTCACATCCGCTTCTGGACGCTGATCCCAACTCACCGTCCCGTCGGCACGCGGCGCACCATGATCCCAAAGCATCATGTCGTGCTGAATCATTCCTAGCCAAGTCGGTTCCGGATAATTGCCAGAGCCTGCCGGCTCTTCGATACCCTGCAAGTCTTTGCGCTGTTCAACATAGGCAGATGACCCGTTAAGACCTGTCTCCTCGTTGTTCCACAAAACGAAGCGTATGGAGCGTTCAGTCTTGACTCCGGGTGCGCTCATGATACGCGCGAGCTCCATAACCAGCGCCGTGCCGGACCCATCATCGTTAACCGCTTCGTTTACACCGTGACCATCCATATGAGCGCTCACGATATACATCTCGTCAGGGCGCGTAGTCCCTATTTTCGTACAGTATACTTCAGAACGAGGGCCATCCACCGGCTCCTCTGCATTCAGTAATCGAATCCTTTCATCTGGCTGGGCCTCTAAGTCGCGATTCACGCCGGTAGGCGAGCGATAACCATAAATGGAACTGCCGCCTGGGCCACTTCCATTGCGGCCAACCAGCCCCCCCGAAGGAGTAGTAAGATCGGGAGTATCTGCAGCTGCTCTGCGGCCGGCGCCGCGTGGACGTGTGATAAATGTGTAGTGGACTCTTTCGACATTGCTGCAGTCGTAGGAAATGAGCTGCTCTTCGATCCAGTCGACCGCCGCTGCATTGCGGCTAGTGCCTTGGCGACGATCACCAAATTGGGTCAAACCCTTGAGAGTCGTTTTGTAAGTTTCTAGGTCTAAGCGGGAGACCAGATTTGCAATCGGGTCATCGGCATCCTGCGCCAAAGAAAACTGGCTCATTCCAACTAAAGCCGTGCCAGCAATAGTTGCCATCAGAAATCGTAGTTTGCTGCCCATGCTCACCCCATTAGTTCCGTAAACGGTTACAGTTGTAGTTAGGATACTGTCAGACAGTAACTTCTGCCTAACAGAAATTCAATACGCAATGAACCTCCCACAAAGACCTATCGACGCGACATGCCGGTCAGGCTCGTCATCTCGGTTTGGAATGTCGTTAAGTCTTCGATGCAGAAATACCTCAGGTGACTATGCCAACTGGTCTAGCTAAGACATCGCCAACCCAATTAATGTAATTAGGACTACTAGTAGTCTCATTAGGTTTGGAATTCCTTGAATTTGTAGCTTGAGTCTAGAGACTGCCTGCGAGATTCGCACAAATGGAAAAACCCACAGACTGGAACCCTTCACTGAGGGCCCTGCAGTCCAGTTAGCCCTCAAAAGCGGTGATATTATTAGCCTACAAGCGAATGGTAGTCATTGTGCAGTGGCATCGAAATGGCGAAGAAAATGCGGAGGCTCTCGTGAACAAGGCTGCACAGTCAGACAATATCGGCGTGGTCGCTAAGCCTTACGATATCAACAAAATCCCCAAATTAATCTCAGCCATGATCAGCAACCGGGCAGCTTAATAATCACTTCACAAGAATGGCTAAAAAAAGGGTTAAAGGTTGCTATCTAGTCGTCGGCCAATGCTTGTTCCGCACGCATATTACAGGCCGTCACCTCAGGCAACTTCGTCATATACTTGAGCATCATAGCGCCACGAATATCGGTCTTTTCGAGTAACGATGACGACTCGTCTATGTAAAAAACGCGCGAAGTGGTTGCTATTAAATCCTCCTCCATTGGCATAGCACAGCGGTGCACTCCAAAACCTGCAGGTATACGCCGTGGAAGCCGGTCTCGGTACATGAATATTTCTTTACTCTCTTGGAAATAAGTATAGTCGACTATGCCGTCGCGATTGCTGTCACGCGCGCACATTTCGTAGAGAACAAAATTGTCGCAGTAGAGGTTATTTGCAGGACGGTTCGCGAGGTTAGTCCCTGAGCAGCCTGCCAGCAGCAGACAAGCAATAAGTAACGCAATAACGCGATTGCTAGACGGTAGAATAAACATAGCTATAAAATTTTTGGCTCTTTTTTGACTCTGTAATTTCAATCGTAGAACCTTAATACGATGATTTAATTTCAAGAAAAAGTTCGGTCTCTATTGTACGCTGGTTTTAGAAAAATATTAAATCTACGCGAATGTTTAACTAGACGGAAAAGAGAACCACGTTCCCTCGCTATCACCTTGAGCAGGCCATTTCTGCGTCATTGTCTTCCTGCGAGTATAAAAGCGAATCGAATCGGGACCATAGATATTGAGGTCACCGAATAGCGAACGCTTCCATCCGCCGAAACTATGGCTCGCAACGGGTACGGGCAGTGCCACGTTCACACCTACCATGCCGACCTGGATATGATCAGAAAAATAGCGTGCCGCGGCACCATCGCGCGTAAAGATACAAGTACCATTACCGTATTCGTGCCTGTTGATGATCGACATAGCCTGATCCAGATCCTCAACTCTCATGACACATAATATTGGCCCGAAAATTTCATCGGTGTGGATGCTCATCGTCTCACTCACCTCATCGAACAGACTACCGCCGATGAAATATCCATCTTCGCTTCCCTCAACCTTTAGGCCACGGCCATCGACAACTAATTCAGCACCCTGGTCCAAACCCTGCCCTATATAGACATTGATACGTTCAAGCGCATCCGCGCTTATGAGTGGCCCCATATCATTTCCGATGTCTGTACCAGGACCTACTTTCAAGTCCTTCACTCGACTGGCAAGCGCAGCGACAGCTTTGTCTGCAGTCTCCTCACCCACACAAACAGCCACGGAAATCGCCATGCAACGCTCACCACAAGAGCCATATGCAGCACCCATCAACGCATTTACCGCGTTATCCAAGTCTGCATCGGGCATGATGACGGCGTGATTTTTGGCGCCACCCAACGCCTGCACACGCTTTCCTGCCTTGCTCGCTCGCTGATAGATTGATTCTGCGATCGGCGTGGAGCCAACAAAGCTCACTGCCTGTATACGCGGATCATCCAATATCAACTCCACCACGCGCCTATCTCCATTAACCACATTGAAGACGCCATCTGGCAACCCCGCCTCGGTAAACAGCTTCGCCAGCAACAGTGAAGCACTGGGATCTCGCTCCGACGGCTTGAGAATAAACGTATTGCCGCAGGCAATCGCCATGGGGAACATCCACATGGGAACCATGGCGGGGAAATTAAAAGGGGTGATACCCGCCACGATACCTAACGCCTGAAATTCTGACCAGCTATCTATATCGGGTCCTGCATTCTTGGAATGCTCACCCTTGAGTAGCTCAGAAATGCCGCAGGCGTATTCAACAACTTCGATTCCCCGAATAATCTCGCCTCGAGCATCATCCAATACCTTGCCGTGCTCGGCGGTGATCACCTGACAGATCTCATCAATGTTCGCCTCTAACAGCTGTTTAAAACGAAAGAGTATCTGCGCGCGCTTTTGCGGCGGAGTGTTGCGCCAGGCTGCGAAGGCGGAGCTAGCCGCGGCGATCGCCTCTTCTAGTTGATGCTGCGCAGCACAGGCTAGCTTTTTAGCCAGCTTACCCGTTGCCGGATTATAGATATCGAGCGTCTCGACACTACCGTCTTTCACTCGACCGTTGATGTAATGTCCTAGTGTCTCAATCGCTTCAATTGAACTCATGCAATGACTCTCCTACTGCATTAATTAGATCATCGATCTGCTTCTCGTCGACGATGAACGGTGGCGCCAATTGAATTGTGTCCCCGCCCCATCGCACATAGAAGCCCTTCTCTAGACATTTCAGCCCGACTTCGAATGGACGACGCAATGGCTCACCGGGGTAATGCTCCAGTGAAATACCTGCAGACAATCCGTAGTTGCGAATGTCTGTCACAAAAGGGCTACCTTTCAACGAATGTACCGCAGCCTCAAACTTAGAAGACATGCTCTTCACATTGTCAATCAACTTCTCATCGACCAATACATCTAGTGCAGCTATACCTGCGGCACAGGCGACAGGATGTGCGGAGTAGGTATAACCATGGGGAAATTCAACCATATAGTCTGGGCCGCCGTTATCCATGAAAGTGTCATACAGTTCAGACCCAACTACTACAGCGCCTAATGGAATAGTGCCGTTGGTAATCTGCTTAGCAAGAGTCATGATGTCCGGTGTCACTCCGAACTCTTCTGCGCCGGTCATTGAACCCATTCTACCGAAGCCGGTGATAACCTCATCGAAAATCAATAGCAGGTCGTGCTTGTCGCAAATCTCACGCAGTCGATTCAAGTAGCCAACCGGAGGCGGCAAGACACCTGCGGTGCCCGACAAGGGTTCGACAATAACTGCGGCAATGTTGGAGGCATCATGCAGCTGCACCAACTGCTCTAATTCATCAGCAAGGTGCGCTCCCGCTGCGGGCATACCTCGACTAAATTTATTTTCATCCAGCAAGGTGTCACACATGTGATCTGCATCCACAGACTGACCGAACATTTTGCGGTTGAATCCAATGCCACCCACACCAACACCGCCATAGTTAACGCCATGGTAGCCCTTAATTCGGCCTATAAACTTAGACTTCCCTGGCTGGCCTTTGCTGCGCCAATAACCGCGCGCCATCTTCAATGCGGTATCTATTGTTTCAGATCCAGAGTCTGTAAAGAATACATGATCTAATTTTGAAGGAGTCAGCTCTACCACTTTATTCGCAAGTTCGAATGAAAGCTCATGCCCATATTGAAAACCTGGCGAGTAATCCAAGCTGGACATCTGAGCACTTACAGCGGCGGTAATTTCTTCGCGGCCATGGCCTAGACCACAGGTCCACAGACCGGAAAGACCATCGAATATCTTCCTGCCGTCTGCATCAAGATAGTACGCACCTTTAGCAGAGGCCATCATTCTTGGATGGTCTTTGAATTGTCGATTGCCGGTAAACGGCATCCAGTGTGCTTCGAGTTGTTCTCTACTCAGGGTCACGGAGATCCTCCTTCCTTCATTCATTTAATATAAATTTGGACTAGTTATTAACTATCGGCTCCACTTGCTTAGCCTCGATGCCGCCCAGACCATGCCCTATGCTATCTAGGTCAGCCTGATACTGTGCGGCCAATTCATCATCAGGCCAAACAATGGTGACGATATAGCCAACTATCAACGCAGAAAGAAACGATGGCGGCATTGTTTCTAGCGCGACAAAAATAGGCCCAATGAACTCCATATCCTGAATGACAAACTTACAAATCATCGTCATGGAGAAACCGGCAATCATTGAGGCAATCGCTGCCCTCTCCGTGAATCGAGTCCAGAAGAGTGACATAAGCATCATCGGGCAGAACGTAGCCGCTATTCCCGCCCAACCGAAAATAACGAACCAGAATATAGTTCGCTCTGGTGACGCGATCGAAACTGTAATGGCTAGACCGAGGGAGAGAATGGCAAATACAATTGTTATGACGCGGCATAACCTTGCCGCCTGCGAATCGGTCAAGTCTGGATTGACGATTTTCGCATACAGATCGTGAGTCACAGACCCAGCCGCCATAACCAGCAACGATGATACGGTGGACATAATCGCAGACAAAACCGCAGCAACATATAAGCCTACTATTAGCGGTGGAAATGTAAATTCGACTAACTCAGAAAGTACATTCTGCGCGCCATTGCCTAACACCGTATCGGGCTCGACACCTTGTGTAGTGAATATATAACGGCCTAATACACCGATACTAACGGCAGAGAAATCCACCAGAAGTGTAAACAACATGGCGACCCACTTGCCGCGATTAATTTGGTCTTCGCTGCGAATTGCGATGAGCCTGGCAAACACTTGCGGCGAGCCGAGAAAGCCAAGGCCGATTAACATCATGCCGACCACTGCTGCTACGTTCATCAGCGTGAAGCCTCCCGCTCCCCATATACTGACCAGCCCGGGCTCTATCGCATAGAGACCGTCATAAATAGAACCGCTATTGAACAACGAGAGGTAGGCCACTGCTGGCAACAGCATGAGACACACCAGCATCATGGCTCCCTGAAACATATCGGTCCAAGCTGCAGCAAGAAAACCTCCAGCGATGCAATAGGTAGCAACCACCACGAAACCGACTACTGCGCCGGTGTGATAATTCCAACCGAGAAAGCTCTCGAAGGCGGAGCCGGTCGCGTCGATTTGCGCCGATATATATATTAGTACGAAGATTGAAAGCGCAACTGAGGAAACTAGTCGCAGCACATTAGTCTTGGACTTGAAACGACTGCCCATATAGTCGATCACTGTGATCGAATCGTATTTATCGGTAAGACGCTTAAAGCGATTCGCCATAAAGAACCAGGCGACACCTACACCGAACAGTTCTCCGACCACTACCCAATAGGTACTGAAGCCGAGCATCGCGCCCATGCCTGTGAGGCCCAGCAATAGCCATGCGGATTCGCCCGTTGCCTGTGCAGAAAAGGCGGCAACCCAGAAGCTGAGAGACTTGCCGCCAACCACGAAGTCACGCATGCTTTTGACGCGTTTTGACGCGCGATACCCCAGAAATATCAATATTCCGAAGTAGATGATAATCATCGAGTATTTCTCGACCATGGAATTCCTCTGTCGATCTTCGCTGCATGAGTGTTAGGTCGATAATACCTTCCAGCACAGCAAGTTACACCATTCGATAGCAGGTTTTTCGGCTCAATCGAAGAAGGTCAGCAACATCTGGATATTGCAGCGCGCATAGGGAGATGGCTCGCCTACGATCCGCTTGAAACCAAGCTTCTTGTATAAATTTATTGCCGGCGTAAGTTTGGTGTTGCTCTCGAGAAATACCTCTCGAAAATTTAACTCTCGAGCCTTATCAACACAGCGCTGGCCTAATAAGTAGCCGATGCCCTTACCCTTAACACTGTCATCCACTGCCATCTTCGCTAACTCTGCGCGACTAGCGTCATGGCGAATCAACGCGCAGGTACCCACCACGCTACTCTTATATGTGGCGATCACAATGTAGCCACCCTTCGCGATTATGTGTTTTTCCGGGTCTTCGAGCATTGCCGAGTCGGACTCTTCAACTTCGAAATGCTTGTTGATCCACTCGTAGTTTAGATCACGAAAAGTTGTGGCATGCTCGACCCTGTATTCGATCAACTCAATATTTTCTCTGTCCCTGTTCAAATATTTATCTCTCACTCGGGAGAAGAGGTCTTTTTCTTCCAGAAGGTATTCGACCTCCGAAATAGCCTCCCAGACATTATGCTGGCATTGGCCTAGCAGTTCGTCGACCACTGCCTCCATGTCACCGGTCTGGCGATCAAACAAAGGGAGAAGTGAGCGCCCCTTATCCGTAAGACAAACTTGGTTAACTCGTGCATCGCCAGCCAATTTCTCACTCTTGAGAATCCCTGCAGCAGTCATCTCCTTCGCTATCTTGCTGACGGACGCATGGGAGTGACCGATTGCTTCAGCGATAACCGTAATTGGCAGGCAGCTTCCCGATTTCAGCATGTAAAAAACGGGGAACCATTTCGGATCGAGGTCTACTTCATACAGTTCATAAACCCTAGCCACCTGTTCTGCGAGCATCTCACTCAGTTGTTTGAGGCGACTTCCTAAGGCTATTTTCACTTTATTCTCATAGAGTTGCAGCATAGTTACACCTATTATGTAATTAGTTACGTAACTAATTTCGTAATATAAGTGTAGTTCTACCGGCAATATTTTGCAACGATCTCGGGCCGGGAAATTCGAATAGTCTCGAGGGCACTCAGATAAGCTTTCTCTTCGATAGTACAAGGACTATAGTTAGTCAGCAGTTGCACAAAGCTTACTTCGCTAGCAAAAACCTTCTTCAATGATTAGGGGCCCGCATGACCAAGTACACTAAAACTCCTGGCAACTCTCGCAAGTTCTCTCGACGAAAATTCATCGCCTCTAGCAGCGCGCTAGCGGCAGTTGGTATTGGACTTCCAACTCAGTCTGCATTGGCTGCCGCTGCACCAGAACCTCTGCAGTCAGCTGCTCCTGACTATGTCGTGTTAAATGCACGCGTAATCACGGTAGATAGCAATCAACCCATGGCCGAAGCGTTCGCCGTAAAAGGCGATCGCTTTACTGCAGTAGGCTCTAGTGCAGACATCAGAAATCTGGCGACTTCGAGAACAGAAATTATCGATGCTGAAGGCATGACAGTTACGCCTGGATTTATAGATGCGCACACTCATGCCTCGGGCGCGGGCGTGAACGAACTAGTGCAGGTCAATGTCGATATGCGCTCCATCGCTGAAATAAAGGGCGCACTGCGACAACGAGCGGATGCAACGCCCGATGGTGAGTGGGTAAGAGGTTTCAAATATGACGATACTAAACTCGCCGAAGGTCGCCCGCTAAACCGATTCGACATTGACGAAGTAGCTCCAAACAACCCAGTGGTGGTCGGCCATCGTGGCGGTCACACAGGTGTCTATAACAGCATGGCCCTGGCGCTGGCTGGTATTACCGCAGAGACTCCCGATCCTGATGATGGCCGTTTCTATAGAGATTCCAATGGTGTGCTAACTGGGCTCGTAGCGGAACGAGCCCGAGACGTATTCAGAGGAATGATTCCTTCCACCTCTACCAGAGAACAGCGCCGCGATGGCGTTAAGCTGATATCTGAATTGATGACCAAAGCCGGCCTAACCTCGGTGCAACAAACCGGCGGCGCTCGCAACGATATGATCGCGTTTCAGGATGCGCGCGACGCGGGCGATATGCGTTTCCGCGTGTGTCTATTCCCACGCGGCCAGCTCTTCGAGGACTTAGTCAACGCTGGCGTGCGCACCGGTTTCGGCGATGAAGTGTTTCGTATAGGTGCGGTTAAATTCATGGCAGACGGTTCCGCATCGGAGCGCACCATGCGCATGAGCACTCCCTATGTGGGTCGCCCAGATGACTACGGTATTCTCACCATGTCGCAGCAAGAAATTCATGAGGCGGTTGAGAACGCACATCGCAATGGTTTTCAGATAGGCATACACGCCAATGGCGATGTCACCATAGACATGGTGTTGAATGCCTACGAGAGAGTGCAGTCGCTGTGGCCTCGACCTGATGCGAGACATCGCATCGAACACTGCTCCCTAGTGAACCCTTCTATTTTACGACGCATTAAGGCTGCGGGCGTCATCCCGGCACCGTTCTATACCTACGTGCATTATCACGGCAACAAATGGGTGGAGTACGGACAGGACAAGATGGCTTGGATGTTTGCGCACAAGTCATTTCTTGACTATGACATTCCAGTCGCCCCTGCCTCGGACTACACGCCAGGGCCCTATGAGCCCTTGATGGCATTGCAGAGCATGGTGACGCGAAAAGATTTCGACGGCCGTGTGTGGGGACCGAATCAGCGAATCACGCTGAATCAGGCACTGAAGATTTGCACAATGAATGGCGCCTTCGCGTCCTTCGAAGAGAATATTAAGGGCAGCATCAGCGCCGGCAAGCTAGCCGACTTTGTAATTCTGGCTGACAACCCCCACGACGTTGACCCAGACACTATCAAGAACATCGAGATTGTTAGAACGGTGGTTGGTGGCTCTACAATGTACGGCGTTTAGTTTTATCGTTTAGACTCGATCTAAGAAAGAGCAACAGAACGCGATAGTGATCCAACCTCGCAAAGCCTTACTATGAGGCGACCTGAAGGTCCCTGCAGGTCGTCGTCCTTGGAACTCCCTCGATGTCACCGCTAATCCTTTCAGCTGCACTATTTGCAACTCTGCTTCACGCCACCTGGAACGCCATGATCAAAGTAAGTGGCGACCGGCTCATTATTATGGACGTGACTACGGCAATAACTTCGGTGCTGGCTCTACCGATTCTTTTCTACCTACCCTTACCGGCACCCGAGAGCTGGCCCCATCTTATTTTATCCGCTTGAGCCTGATATCATTTACTGACCAGAACCGCGCGAGGATTCTAACGACTATTCTCTTTGTCATGCAGTGGTTTCGAGAGAAAATAGTGCTGTTCCGGAGCCCATGAATATCTAAATTTCTCAAGTAGACAAATATTTGCAAAGCGGCTTCCCATTTTTTTGTTAATCTATGCGGCATAATACAATATCAAAGCTTGGAGCAGGCTCTCCTTACAGCGAATATCAAGCTAATAAAGTGACCGGTAACTAGAAATTCCGGCAGGACAGAAAACAATGTGTGGCATAGTAGGCGCAATCGCAGAACGGGAAGTCAGTGAAATCTTGCTTGAAGGTCTAAAGAGACTGGAGTATCGAGGCTATGATTCAGCTGGAATAGCTCTCTTGAACGAGCCTCAGGGAAAAGTAGAAACCCTGAAGGCGGCCGGTAAAGTTGGTGTGCTGGCGCAATCTGCAAAGAAGAAGTCGCTTCTAGGGCAGGTAGGAATTGCTCATACGCGCTGGGCAACTCACGGCAAACCAACAAAGATCAATGCTCATCCTCACTGCAGTGATAAGCAAATCGCGGTAGTCCATAATGGTATTATAGAGAACTATGAGCTTATACGAGCAAAGCTAACCAAGAAGGGCTACAAGTTCGTCAGTGAAACTGACAGCGAGACCATAGTCCATTTGATCCATTCTGAAAGAAAGGGTGGCAAAGTATCTTTACTTTCTGCAGTGCACAAGGCGGTAAAACAATTTGAGGGGGCTTATGGCATCTGTGTTGCAGATGTCACTGAGCCCGACAAGCTAATTGTAGCTCGTTCCGGTAGCCCCCTTGTGATAGGTGTAGGAATAGGAGAAAACTTTGTCGCCTCTGACCCTCTGGCACTCGGTCAAGTGACAGACCGATTTATCTATCTGGAGGAAGGTGACATAGCTCAAGTTACTCTTCATAAAATTGATATCTGGAACGGCCAACGCAAGGTTAAACGTCCTATCAGCATGATTAAGAGCCATCGTAACGATGCGGACAAGGGCAAGTATCGCCATTACATGCTCAAGGAGATCTATGAACAGCCTCAGGTTATTCGAGATACTCTCGATGGCAGAATCGCCGGGGAAAAAGTATTGGAAAACGCATTCGGCGCAAAAGCCCCTGCTGTGTTCGACAAGGTTAAGCATGTACAAATTGTGGCATGTGGTACCAGTTTTCATGCTGGACATGTTGCCAAGTATTGGTTCGAATCTATTGCTCGAATACCATGCTCGGTCGACATAGCGAGCGACTACCGTTACCGCGATATCATCGTCCCTGAAGGCACTCTGTTAGTAACTGTTTCTCAATCCGGCGAAACTGCCGATACGCTAGCTGCATTGAGATTTGCCAAAAAGCTTTCCTATGTTGGCTGCCTCGCCATATGCAATGTGGCAACAAGCTCCCTGATAAGGGAATCAGACTTCAGCATTCTTACCCAGGCAGGTCAGGAGATTGGTGTAGCTTCGACTAAAGCCTTTACTACCCAACTTACTTTATTGCTCATCCTTACTATCGTGTTGGCGAGACGCACCGGGCTCAAGCCCAAGGCCGAAGCTGATTTGGTAAGGGAACTCGATAGACTACCCGAACTGATAGTGTCTGTTCTTAAACTCAACAACGAGATCAAGAAATTGTCGCGCCAATTTTCAGATAAACAAAATTGTCTATTCCTGGGGCGTGGTATTCAGTATCCAATCGCTAAAGAAGGTGCGCTAAAACTAAAGGAAATTTCCTATATTCATGCCGAAGCCTACCCTTCGGGAGAGCTCAAGCACGGCCCACTCGCATTGGTAGATGAAGACATGCCAGTAATCGCGGTCGCCCCAAATGACGATCTAATTGAAAAGCTACGGGCAAATCTAGCGGAAGTCAGCGCCAGAGGCGGAAAGCTCTACGTTTTCGCTGATGAAAGCGTTCACTTCCAAGGCGACAGGAACTGCAAGGTTATTCATGTTCCTAAATCGCCGAACATCCTCAACCCTATTGTTTTCACCATCCCACTGCAATTGCTCTCGTATCACGTTGCCGTAGTCAAGGGCACTGATGTTGACCAGCCGCGCAACTTGGCTAAGTCAGTAACAGTAGAGTAGTTTTAAACCGTTACTCATGTAAGGTTTTCGAATGTCAGGAAAAAAAATGAATTCTAAAAGCGTTCTTTTGAGAACCATGTGCCTTATATTGTTTCTTTCAAGCATTATTCTTACCGAACTTATTGGTTTTTTACGTTCTGACTACAACTTGATAAACCATTTTATTAGCGAGCTTGGAGCAGCTGGGGCAGAATACTCAAGAATAATTAACTACTTCGGATTTGTACCAACTGCCTTTAGCGCCCTGATTATTGTACTTCTTCTTCAATCTAAGTTTTCAAATACTAGATTATCTCGGGCAGGGCTTTTATTAGTTGGGAGCGGGGTTTTTATTGGATACTTTGGTGCTTTTATTTTTCCTTGCGACTATGGTTGTCCTGCTGAGGGAAGCTTTAGTCAAAATATGCATAACAACCTTGGGTTGATATATTACTTGATTATTCCTGTTGGGCTTTTCGTCTTAGGAATTGGGTTGAGAAAAGAACCTATGATTATTAATTCATCAATTTCATTCGGCGCAGCTTTTGTTTTCTTGTTAGGGTTTTTTATGATGCTTAACCCAAGTCAAATTGATCTATTAGGTTTCTGGCAAAGATTAGCAGATTACACAGTCTTTGTTTTTTTAATTTTTATGAGCCTGTTTCTAAAAGGTGAAGCAAGATAATTACATTAATGAAAACAGCAAAACGAGTAACTGTTATAAACAACTCCGTTACCGTGGGGTAGAACAAAACAGTGAATTAAAATTATGGAATTTTGGAATTTTGGAAAAGTATAAATAAAGCAGTTGATACAGCGACTGCTATTTTAGTTCTATTTGGAATAGTATTCTCTTCAAATGTAAAAAGTAATGTTTCCGCGACTGATGAATATGACATTTTCTTATCCAAGATCGTTAGATAATTTTTAATTTTGTCAAATCACATGCCGGTATACCGCAACAAAATGACAGGTGCTGCCAATCATTGTAAATATATGAAAGATAGCGTGATTAAGTGGGATTTTCCGAATCGCGTAGAGTATCGCGCCGAGCGTATAAGCCAGACCACCCGCTACCAACCATCGCATTCCTATGACCGGCATTTTTTCTATCAACGGAATTATGGCAAACATGATCATCCAGCCCATGAACAAATACATCAGTGTGGACAGCAGCTGATAGCGCCCGGTAAAAAAAATCTTGAGAGTGATACCAACAATCGCCATGCCCCAGGAAACGCCTAAAATAATCCAGCCGATTGAACCTTGCAGGACAACCAAGGCAAAGGGGGTGTAGGTGCCTGCGATCAGGATATAGATACTCGCATGGTCCATGATACGCAATCGACTTCGGCGCAACGGCAAGCGGCTGCTGTGGTAGGCAGTGGATGTACCGTAGGCAATTACCAAACTGCAGCCAAAAATCGTGACGCTCACGATCTTTAATATGTCACCGCCGGGCACTGAGTAACGCAGCAATGCCCCTAGCGCAACAATACTCAGGACAAAGCCCAGAGCATGGGATGAAACGTTAATAGCCTCCTCTAGAGCGCTATACACTGACGTTGTTGTATTAGATATCATGATTGGCAGTATGTCCGGAACTATTGGAGCTTGCTACCCCCAGCTTTAAACCTTTTATTTATTACTGACAGCCCTATTCAATATGAAACCAGACCTTTCAAGCGAATCGACCATTACAGATAGACTACAAATTTAACTCGCAGTGAGCAGGCCTCAGATTTTATCTGAAGTTCATTGTTGGAAAATAATTTAATTGATATTTCAAAATCAATGATCAGGGAAAAATACTATCGTGCAGGGCTTCGCTGAGATAGCGCATTCATATTTTTTTGTTGCGCAAGAAAACGAGGTAGCTAACTAAAATACAAGGTTACCAGTTAGCAGATTTCAGATTCACGACTACAAACTAGAGATGGCGATTAGCAAACTCTATCCAGACTGGGATCACGAAAAAAGCCGCAACGGTTTGAATAGTAATGATATTCGCCATGAGACTCTCGTTACCACCGAGTTGTCTGGCGAGAATATAAGCTGATGGTGGAGCAGGTAATGCCGTCAGTAGCAAGAGTATTACCGCGATACTATTGGGTGTTTCAAACAGCAAACAGGCCGCTAGTACTAGACCAGGAAACACAGCAAGCTTATTGATCGCAGCCACCAGCAACTGCCAACTCTGCTCTCCTAAAGAAACGAATCGTATTCCCGCCCCTACTGCGAGGAGACCTATGGGTAGCGCAGGCTGACTGAGTATCTCTATCACAGACTCGGCGAGAGATGGAATATTGAAACCTGTGTAACTGATAGCAATGCCGGTTACGCATGCCAAGACCAAAGGATTTGTTGCAACTGAGTTAATGATGCGACTGATCCGCTTCGTCCCACCCTCCCCGCCTCCAGTCAGTGAGACTACACACAGCACATTCACCAAAGGTATATAGATCGCGAGACATAGCGCCGCCGTAGTTAGTCCCCTATCACCATAGAGAACATCTATGCAGGCGAGCCCGATATAGGTATTGAAGCGAATACTGCCTTGGTAGATAGAGCTCAGGGATGCGGAGTCGCTGCTGACAAGCTTTCGTAGAACCAATACAAGCACCGTGATAAGAAAAAGCGCCAACCCGATAGCCTCACTAATATTACCGATGTCTTGCAAATCGAAATTTGAAGCCGATAGCCGGAGCACTAACAAGGCAGGCAAGAATATATAGTAGGTGAGTCGTTCCAATTCCGACCACACAGCTTGACTCGAGATTGGCGTACGACTGATCAAGAAACCCAAGAGGATAATGGCAAAAATAGGTGTTAGAGCGCTTAAAATCATGACGGCATACTAGCGTCACTTGTCCCGCAATACCACCCTCTTCTTTCTCCCATAGACTCTCATGAATGGCGAGTGGCTTGACAAAATTTAGAGCTGGAGAGATACTTATGACCAGTCTAAAAGGGCCCACCTACTAAGGCCAACAATAACACCTCGAATGAAAAATTAATTAGTGCAGCTGCAGAAATACTATTTCTACCGGCTCGACGACCTATTCCTTCTTTAAAACTATGAGCTCGAAAAGAGCTAAGACCAATAAACGCATTCGAAGCATCATTATGGAATATTTCGCAATTATCGCCTTTGCCATCACCACCTGTGTGACGCCCGGCCCTAACAATGCCATGCTCATGGCGTCGGGATTGAACTATGGCATCAAGCGCAGCATGCCACATTATTTTGGCATCATTCTTGGGTTTCCAGCCATGGTGCTTGCCGTCGGCTTGGGTATTGCACAATTGTTTGAGGTGTATCCAATGATGCACCTAGTCTTAAAAATTGCTGGAGCCACCTATCTCAGCTACCTAGCCTATAAAATTGCAACGGCGTCTGTGTCGGAGTCCAGCGAGAGCGAGGGTAAGCCTTTCACATTTATTCAGGCCGCCGCATTCCAGTGGGTTAATCCAAAAGCCTGGGTCTTGGCGGTTGGAGCTACCGTCACCTATACAACCCTGGGCGAAGGCTATGTTTTACAGGTAGTAACGATTGGGCTAATTTTCCTAATCTTCGGAGCACCTTGTATCATGTTATGGCTGTGGGGCGGCGCCTCGCTTAAGACACTCATGCGGAAATCTAGCACCGTGCGGATCTTCAACATTAGCATGGCAGTTCTACTCATTAGCTCTTTGGTCCCCGTATTCATCGAGCTCTATCAGCAGTTCATTATCTGAGCTAGCTGCCCCAGCTAAATAAGAGACACTGCGTATTTTCTCCGAACTATGTGATAATCGCAGTACTTCAAACAAGGATAAAAACACTATGCAATTTATGGTTACTGCCTATGACGGCAAAGATCACGGAGCGCTGGATAGACGTATATCGATGCGCGAGGAACACATCATCGGAGCCAACCAGCTCAAGGAAGCAGGACACTTGATAGCGGGAGGTGCAATTCTCAATGAGACAGAGCAGATGATAGGCTCAACGATGTTTGTGGAGTTTGATTCGAAGGCTGAGCTAGACCAGTGGCTAGCTAGCGATCCCTATGTGACTGGCAACGTCTGGCAGGACATCAGCGTCCTACCTATACGCCTGGCGATCAAATAGCTTATTCTCCGGGTCGGAGTCGCTCGAGTTTCAGTCCGATTGCCGTATTGGGACCAAAGCCTTTCCAATAGGTGTGATCATCGTTCTGTTTACCGCGGGTTATCGAATACACTGCATCGGCCCCATCAGGAATGACATCAAGATAGGATTGGCGACCTTCGATCTGCTTGAGATAATGATCGAAATAGACCGTCGCAAAATGATCCATGATGTTATTCATGCGCGTGTTGTCCCAAACAGGATCAGTGTAGTGACTCGCACCTGTTGTGTCTTCGCTGTTCAGTATCTCGAGTGGCACTGGATAGGGCGCTCCAGCATTGTGACCTGCATTCTTATAGGTTAGCAGATAGCGATCGCTGTTTACTGCACCTTCGTAAATTGCTCGCACACCCGCCTCATAGCCCGCAACTGTGTCGTTATCACCCGCCAAATAGAACGTAGGCACGTTAATGCCTGCAAGGTCTTCGGTACGCCAAAACCCAGAAGCCATACCCCAAGGTGCTATTGCGAAACCAACCTTAATTCTAGGATCCAGATTCGATCTATAGTCAGGGTTACCGGTAGCATGTTCTTGGAGAAGTGAGTTAGGAGGCGCCAATAAGGAACCAACTATCTCATCGCTATATCCACCGCCAAGATTGTTCACCAGACCATAGCCACCCATCGAATAGCCAACAATGCCTGTAGTCTCTGCATCCATCAGTCCATTAAGGAAGCTACCGGAATCATTTGAAAGATTGTCTAGAGTATCGAGCACGAAGCGCTGATCCAGAGGACGATTGTAGAGGGTACTCTGAAAGGCTTGCTGGTCATCGTAAGTGCTATCAGTGTGATCGATAGAGGCTACAACGTAGCCCTTGCTCGCAAGATTTTCACCGAGATGACTGATCAGGAAGCGATTGCCAGGGTAGCCGTGAGAGATGATAACAAGAGGAAAGCGCGCATCGGCACTGCTGGGTTCGGCATCGCGAACAGCAGTACCTTGTAAAGTCGCAGTGATTGCTGGGTTGCGAGTTATCGCTTGGTATTCGCCGCCCGGTTCTTGACCTGCCGCTAGCTGTGCTGGATACCAAACTTCAATCGTTAAACTTCTATCGTAGATAGCACTCTCGCCGCCACGCTCCGTATTTAGGATATCGATTCTATCAGGATCGGTGAATTCTAGAGTCCGAACACCGATATCGTAGCCACCGAAGCTCGCCAATTCGGGCGCATCAGGTCTTACAATGTCGATTCGGTTATCTTGCGCAAAGATTATGCAGGAGGGGAAAATTAAAAATACGACCGTGCTAAATCTACCCATTGGTTTATTCCTATAAATTTGATCAAACAGGTTCACCGTTCACGTCACGAACCAAAAGAATAAGCGGAGCGAATTTTCGTGATGGAATACCTAGACAAAGATAAACAAGATATAAATAGTTAAAGCAATCTAATCAACCCCCGGTTCACCCCCTACCAGGCTATTTCTCCAAATATAGAGGGTGAAAAATTAAGGGAACTAGTCCTGATATGCCAGTTTTCGTTCTTCTGCAGAATCGGTATGACCCGTAAAATCATGCAGAATCACGTACAGACTTGGCACTAAAAATAAGGTGATCATAGTTGCAAACAACACTCCAAAGGAGAGAGATATAGCCATAGGAATAATAAAAAATGTTGCTGGGTTTGCAGTCGCCATCAAGGGAACAAGACCGATAAATGTAGTTACCGATGTTAGGACAATCGGGCGGAAGCGCATCATACCTGCTTCCGATACTGCTTCAACCATCCCCAAACCTTCATCTCTAAGACGATTAATTGAAATTACCAATACTAAGCTGGCATTTACCACCACTCCACTTAATGCAATGATTCCAAGTAGAGAGAAGAAAACCAAGTCGGCACCCATAATGAAATGGCCAAAGATCGCCCCAATCGCACCGAAGGGTATCACGCTCATTATGATTAATGGCTGAGCATAGGACTTTAAAGGTATGGCCAACAGCGCAAAAATAACCATCATCGCTATTGGAAAGGTCGTATACAACTCTTCAAGAGATTCCGAACCCCTCTCCGCCTCCCCGCCAAGTACTAATTCGACATCCAAGTCTCTGGCCCATTGAGTACGATACTTCCCTATAATCTCACGCTGTATTTCCTCAGGCTTCACTATAGTACGATCAACGTCACCACGAACAGTTATCACTCGACGACCATCCCGCCTATTGATACTAGAGTAACTGCTCCCTAGAGAGAAAGTTGCGATGCTGAGGAAAGGGACTTCAGCTCCTGCGGGCGTTCGAATTAGTAAACCTTCTAAATTCCCGAGGGATTGCCGTTCTGGCTCTGGATAGCGAACCATTACCCGAATATCATCTGATCCCCGCTGAATTCTTTGGGATTCGGCACCATAGAAAGCCTGTCTAACTTGAGTTGCAATATCATTGAGGGTAAGGCCAAGAGTTTTACCACGCTCAAGTATCTGAATTTGCACTTCCTGTTTGCCGGCACGAAATGAATCCGATATATCAAACACTCCAGGATAGCGCATCAGCTCCTCCCGAAGTTGAGTAGATGCTATTTTTAGATTATCGTCATCCCGACCTTCCAGTCTGTAATTAATTGCTTCGCCAGCAGAAAATGCATCAGAGACAAATGAAAGCTCTAAAGCGTCAGGGATGGTACCAACTTTTTCGCGCCACCTGTCCCGAATTTCAGCGGAGCTCATTTCCCCTCTATCATAAAAAGGCGCAAGGTATAGCACGACCTCTGCAATTTCGCTGCTACCAGAATTGCGATTTCCTCCTCCAGGACCTCCTCGGGGCGCTGTGCCACCTACTATTGTAAGTATGCTATCTACCGCCCTTTCTGTTGCTGCCGGCGCTGATCCAAGTCCTTTAAGTTCAAGAAGCTCAAGCTCGAGCTCAGCGGCCAACTCAATCGCCGCTGCCTCAACTCTATCAATAGCTTCTTCAGTAATATAGCCGGGAACTCCAACTGGCATCTTTACAGTACCCCAGACAGTATCACCCTCAACTGAGGGCATAAACTGGAAGATAACGCGACCACTGAACAATAGCGCCATTACGACAATCACTACACCGGTCGCGGTAGCCCAAGCCGCATATCGATATTTTAAAACAGTGCGCAATGAACGCCGGTATCCATGTTCCGCGAAATATTCCATACCACCAGCTATTTTTTGCTGGAAGGTTTGCCATGCATTAACTATAAACGTCCCCTCGAGAAAATAACCTTCAGTTTTTCTATGGGCTATGTGTCCGGGAAGAATTAATTGAGATTCGATAAGGCTAGCTATCAGGCAGAAGACTACTACCCCACCGATCACATTTGAAAATGCTCCAAATTGCCCTCCCTGAAGTAACAAGGGGAGGAATGCCGCCACAGTAGTAAGAACGCCAAAAATAACAGGAACAGACACCTCAAGCGTACCCTCGATCGCTGCAGATTCCTTATCGTATCCCTTCTGCTCGAACGCATGAATCCTCTCACCGACTACAATTGCATCATCAACGACAATTCCCAGCACTAAAATAAACCCCATAACAGTCAAGGAACTAATAGTTAGCCCGGCAGTCGGAAATATCATTAATGCACCGAAAATGGCTATAGGAATACCAGCAGCTACCCATATCGCAACTTTAAATCGCAGGAAAAGTGCCAAAATCACCAATACCAATAACAGGCCGGTATACGCATTTCCCGCTACTGTTGCGATTCTAGTTTGAGTGCTAATAGAAGAATCCGTGATCACCTCCAGCTCCATGCCATTCGGTAAATCGAACTCAGCCGATGCCATAAAGGCCCGAACTTGCTGTGCCGAAGTGACAATGTCCTCATCACCTATACGCAAAACATCAATAATCGCGGCATTAACTCCATTGTGACGCGCATCCAGATATCCTTCTTCAAAGCCGTCTCGAACGGTAGCTATTTCACCCAGACGCAATTGGGTGCCATCAGGATACGATTTCACAACAATATCTTCATACTCGCCACCAGAGTAGACCTGGCCTTTAGTTCGAAGCAGTATCTCTCCAGATTCAGTCCGAATAGTGCCCCCCGGCAAGTCTAAGGATGCCCTATCAATCGCTCTAGATATCTGATCTAGGGTGAGTCCATATTGACGCAGGGTAAGCTCAGAAACCTCAATCGAAATTTCAAACGGCCGAATATATTCAACGTTTACAGACGAAACCTCATTTAAATCAAGCAGATCATTACGAATTCGTTCAGCAACAACCTTCAAACTTTGATCATCAGATTCCGAAGACAATGCCATTGTCATTACATTACCAGAGCTGCTGAAGGCTCGGACAATTGGTTTTTCTGTTTCCGTAGGAAAAGTAGAGATAGCATCTACCTTTCCTTTTATGTCATTGAGCACTCGATTCAAATCAGCGCCGCTGGCAATCGTTAGTGTCGAATCGCAACCGCCTTCCCGCGCTGTCGTGGTAAATTGGTCAATGTTTTCCGTACCTTCTAGCGCTTCCTCTATACGCAGACAGACAGCGGATTCAGATTCAGCTGGAGTCGCCCCCAAGTAAGCCACGCTTACCTGAATCACACCGAAATCCATATCAGGAAATTCCTCCTGATTAAGAGATTTATAAGAAATAAACCCGCCAACCAAAAAAATAATCATCATCAAATTTGAAGCGACTGGGTTTTTAATGAACCAAGTAATGGGAATTCTCACAAAATTGACCTCGATTTTAGATTAATTTAAATTCGAAAAAGTTTTAAGTGATGCCAAAAATAAAAACTATATATTTTCAATAACTGGCTGCACAGACATACCATTAACAACAGCTTGAATCGGAGACGTACAAATATATTCACCCACCAGCAACCCTCCGCTTATCAGAACTCGGTCTTCTTCCAAACGAAATATTTCCACATCGCGGAAGTACATCTTATTCTCTGCATCCACAACCAGGACTTGGTTGTTGTTTCGAATGACTGATCTGGGCAAAGCAATCATGTCTTCAGCTTTCTTACCAAGAATATTCGCTTGAACAAAAAGACCAATAGGTAAAGGAATCTGCTGGGGTAATAACCCACTCAATTTTGTACCATCCGTGACAGGCTGCTGAACTCGAATAATTGTCTGAACAGTATTGCTATTCGGATCAATTGTCGCTTCGGTTCGAACCAACTTCCCCTGCCAATGGTGTTCTTCTCCACCATAAAAGCCTGTGAGTGTGACGTCTGGCGCCGCATTCCCGACGAGCTCACCACGAGTACCTAATGGAATATCCAGATAACCAAGCTGGCGAATAGCTAATGGAAGTCGCACTTCTACTTCATCTGCCCCATAAAGAATGGCTGCGGATTGAGCACGATTAATATATTGGCCTAATTCAACCTCTCGAGTTTCGATAATGGCGTTAAAGGGCGCTTTGATTTCTGTACGATCCAGATCAAGCTGTGCTTGTTTGTAGCTGGCCTTCGCATCTAGCAGTCTGGCTGCATTCACATCCGCTGCACGGCGGGCATCCTGCAATTGCGAGTCGCTGGCCAGACGTTGTTCCGCCAAACCCGTTAGTCGTTCTAATTCATTGCTCGCGTGACTCGATTCTGCCTGCGCCTGTTGCATGGACGCGCTGCTGCGTGCAAGAACTGTTTCAAAGTCACTGCTCTCTAGCCGCAGCAGAACTTCTCCTTCTGCCACATAAGCACCCGCCTGCATGGAAGGAGAAATCCAAGCAATAGGACCAGCTACGGCAGCGGACACACTGGCAAGCTGAGCCGCCTGAACCCTGCCCTGGGATTCCACAACTAACTGCACTGATTGTTGTTGTACTTCCGTCACCCTGACACTCACGGGGATCATTTCTGGCGCAGATTCCATAACTGTTGCCGGCGTTCGAAGCAATACTCCCGTAATGAGCAGGGAGACCAATAATATTGCTATAGGCAAAACTACGCGCTTCATGCGATTACTCCTGACGAATTCATTAAAACAAGACAACATTTAATTAATAATTCTTTCATTTGACTTATTGTTTTTTTATTCATTTTTACTCTTTACCTGTCTAAGGACTTCTAGTGTTGGCTGCTCGTCCGGCTTTTCCTAATCACCCACTATATTGGCGTTAAGCACATCTGCGATTGCCAGACGATCTTCGACAAGATGTGCTTGCGCAGCCGAAGCTGCCAAAGCAGAATTTCTATTCCCAAAACTACTTTTCAGAGAATTCAAAACCTGCAGCCCCCCCCTTCATCAATTTTTGGCTTTACAGAATTTTCATCATTTACCTGATCGCGTACATGTGTACATGTACTCTTTATACGAGGGAATAGATTAGTATCTACCGCTCTATTTATCCTTAATCCAGCTCACTTCGGCGCTTTTATACCTGTTCAGGCCGCACCATATCTCTCATTTCGCAAACTCCCAGCCTTAAACCTGATCGCTTCACCAACCCCTGCGCGAATTTCTTCGAAATGATTCTGCATAGCTTTACCTGCTAGCTCTCCGTCCTGCTTGTTCAGGCTCACCTTAAGAGTTGCCAGAAACTTATCTATCGAGCCTCTCTTCAAATCAGGCCGAACCCCAAGCTTCATCATCTGATCTACGAGCTGCGTCTTCAGGTCATTACTTATAAGCCTAACCACTAAGTTGTCCGCAATAGTCGACATTGCGTCTAACAATTCTCGCCAAAGAGGCTGCATTGCTTCAAAGTTATTAAAGTCACTACAGTGCCTCTCTATGACTACGACCAACTCCTTTAGCTGGATGAGTTGATCTGGTGACGCCGCGTTGACGGCATTCTTCGCGGTCATGGAGGCCAATACACTAAACGTCTGCAAGAATTGATCGACCAAAAGCGAATCTGGATGATCATCAAGTGCCAAGAGGGGGCCAAGAACCGCTAAACTGGCGGAATTCACACTCTGGACGCGCGCCCCACCTGGTTGGATGTTAATTAGTCCTAGCTGCTCCAGTTGCGACAACGCTTCGCGAACAGCACCACGGCTAGCATCAAATCGTGCTGCAAGATCACGCTCAGAGGGTAAGCGATCGCCGCTTCTATAGCGCTGCCGAAGTATTTCGTCACGCAGAATATTCGCGATTTCACGGCTAATTGTATTGCTTGATGGCATAGAGCGCCTATTGTTCTAGCGCTCGGCGCCAGAAATTGTAAATTTTTTGGTCGGACCAAATTGGTCGGACCAATTTGGTCCGGCTAATATAGGGCCAAAATCCTTTAGTGCAAGCCGCTGGCGATGAAACGAGCGATATTTTTGTTGACCTGAAGAATTGTGGGCTACAAGTATGGCTGCTCATAAAAATACATAATCCAATAGGCGATGAAGCTTTCGGCCCCAATCGACGAGCTGCAGGATATGATTTGAACCGATGCTTCCATGTCGAGTTCATGGCTTTAGTTCCAAAGCCGTATCTCACGAAGGTTCTAGGGCCGAAAATCCTACAGATAGTGTCGTCACACTTACTTTCCAGCTCACTGAAAAAATGCAGAAAAGCTCGCCACTTGTAGCCGAAACGGATATTTACTTGTATCTTGCAGCAAATCTGCTTAAATCTTATTTCCTTTTACCCTGTGGAGTTCAACTGCCCGTAAAACTAATATCAAAAGATTCAGGCATATGATTCTTCCCACGTTACAAAAAGCCCCCTTGCCGGCAGACAGATAGCTGAAAATTACTATATGGAACCAATAAAAACAGTATTTGATCGATGTCATTCGTGAGCTTGACAAAAAATAATCCAAAATATTCTATATAAGGAATTACAACAATGAAAAGCACTAGCAGAATTACGACAATCGCCTTGCTGGCAATCCTACTTTCGGCCTGCAGCTTGATGGCCCCCAAGACTGTTTGGATCGACGTGCGCTCACTCGATGAATACAACGAAGACCATATCTCGAATACGGAACACATTCCTCACACTGAGATCGTCGCGCAGATAAGCGATCTTGATTTGGACAAATCTGCACCGATCAAACTGTTCTGCCGTAGCGGCGTGAGAGCAGGCCTCGCTCTAACAGCACTGCAAGACCTAGGCTACACGAACGTAGAGAATGTCGGTGGCATTGCAGATGCCAGGGTAGTCTTAAGTCAGTAACAGTCCAATATTCAGCGTGCTAGATACGCAAAAGTCCGTGGGGAATAATGAATCCCTCCGGATTTTTTTATTGTCTGGCCGAGCATATCTAATTACGAAATCTAGCTACGAATTAAGACTAAGAAATCAGCATTAAATAGATCATTCCAAAACTAGCGAGCATTCTGTTACTACTCAATTTGAGTGTATATTCGCGCCAGACATGGCAAACTCGAAAAAAAATAACACAATAGACGCCGTCACGCGGCAGGAGCAATTCATGTACCTTTCTAAAAAACTAGTTATAAATATGCTGGCTGGCTGCACGCTCGCACTAGCGGGAGGCATCGCCAATGCTGCCGATGCCAATGTTGCTGCCGCACTATCTCATTCCGATCGCCCCAGTGGCGACGCAGACGCAGACGAGAGGCGCATGCCGGATCAGGTGCTGGCTTTCGCGGGACTTGAGACTGGGATGGATGTTCTCGAGCTTGAGGCTGGTGGTGGTTATTACACAGAGATCTTAAGCCGCTCCGTAGGCTCGAATGGTAGTGTCATCCTGCAACATCCACAGGGCCTAATGGGCTTCGTCGGCGATGGCATCGATCTACGCACGGCTAACAATCGCCTGTCGAATGTCACGATTACCATCACTCAGTTCGATGACTTGGATGCGGCCAACAACTCAATCGACATGGTTACTTGGATACAAGGCCCGCACGAACTTGGCTTCGCACCGGACGGAAATAGTCTCGGCGATGCAGCCGGCGCCTTCCGTGAAATCGCTAGAGTATTGAAGCCAGGTGGCGTGCTTGTTGCATCAGATCATCAGGCCCCCGCTGGCACGGGACTCGAAGCAGGTGGCACGTTGCACCGCATTGAACAGAGCTGGGTTACTGAGATGGCTGAAGCTGCAGGACTGAGCGTTGCTTCCACATCGAATCTACTAAAGAACTCAGACGATCCTCTAACTGATGGTGTTTTCGCACCGGCTATCCGCGGCAATACTAGTCAGTTCTTAGTTCTATATAGAAAATAGACGATTAGGCGGTGCTCATATACCAGAGCACCTCAGAATAATTCTAATCGGCAATCAATGATGCCAATACGCGTCGCTGACCCTCGAAGGGCCGGCGACCGTGCATCACTAAGAAGTTATCCACTAACACCACGTCACCTGTCTGCCAGGGAACATCAAAGCTAAGTTCGTCACCAATCTGTATCGCCTTCGCCATCGCCTCTTCGCTAATCGCGGAATCATCACCGAAGCGAATCGATTTCTCAGCAGCGTTGCGCGCGTCCTTCCATCCACGAAATGCTGCTATGAGCTGGTTAAAAAACACCTGCCTACCGTTTTCAGTCTCTTTTATTGCTGGCAATACAGCGGTAGTCACGCGCAAACTATCTTGCTCTAACCACTTCCACTCATAGCCTAATTTTCGCAGCTTGTCTTCGGCAGCGGTCTTATTGTCTGTGCTCAGCGTGCTGCGCCAGCTGCGACCTTGGCCCGACTCGGGATCATCGATGTCTGGCATTACATTGGAATAGCGTACGCCCTTCTCCTCGCAGGCTGCCACGAATTCAGGAGCCTGCTTTGCTAACTCTTGTAATAGTATGTCGGAACGGCACAAAGGCGTCGCACCACCACTGCGAGCTGCTTGCTCACAATAGAAGAATAATTTCGAAGGATAGACCGGGGTCTGTGCCATTTCATGGTGTAGAAAAATAGAAACAGATGCCGGTGCCTCGTTCGCTGTAAAGACTCTTTCGGTACGATTGCGGCGCACTGCATTGGATAGTGACTCGGCATAGGTAAAATTCTTGAGACCGAAGCTCTGTATCACTCTATCGAAGTCACTATCTGTATTGACCGGCAGCCCTCGAAAGAGGATCGCTCCATGTCGAGACAGTTGCTCTAACAATCGTTCCTTGTTCTTGCCTAGCCACTCATGAACCTGTGTAAGCGTAGGGGAAGAATCTTCGGCAGCATAGACCAGAGGAAATACCTCTTCGTGATGTTGTTGTTGATCGAGCTCTATTTCTTGTATGGAAAGTGAGGTCATTGCAGTTTAATCGTAGATTGGATAGAAAGTGTTGAACGCAGAATCACAGAACACGCCTGGATCGTTGAAGCGTCGATTTTGATTCAGCCCAGAGATTGCAGCCATCTCATCCCCGCTCAGCTCGAAATCAAACAGAGCGAGGTTCTCTTTAAGACGACCCGGATTCACAGTCTTAGGAATCACCGCCGTATTGCGCTGCACGCCCCAACGCAGAACAATTTGCGCCGGGCTTCTATTCAGCCGCTGTGCAGCTGCAATCACCACACCTTGCTCTAGGACCGATTCATTTTCCAATGCCATGTCTAATGACACATAAGACAATGCGCCTAACGGCGAGAAAGCCGTCACTGCAATATCATAGTCAGCGGCAGCACGAATCAAACTTTCCTGAGTTAGATAGGGGTGTGACTCAATCTGCAACATAGAAGGCTTAATGTCGGCATAGGCCATCAGGTCGTGCAGCAGCGCGCTATTGTAGTTACAGATACCGATGTTCTTTACCAATCCCTTTCTCTGCAGAGCTTCCATCGCCTTCCAAGTTTCACTCAAAGGCACTGGATCGATCTGCATCGAAGGCTGGTCGGCAGACGGATCGAACAACCATTCTGGCGGATAGCGTGTCTCGAAGTCCACATACTGCAGAGAGATGGGAAAGTGAATCAGGTAAAGGTCGAGATAGTCTACGCCAAGATCCTGCAGGGTTTTCTGACAGGCAGCCTCAACGTGCTCAGCTCGGTGGTAGGTATTCCATAGCTTAGATGTAATCCAGAGGTCTTCGCGTGAGCATAGGCCTGCTGTGAGCGCCTTCTCTATACCCTTGCCCACCTCGACCTCGTTACCATAGTCCGCCGCGCTATCTAAATGCCGATAGCCGATATGGATGGCATCGCAGACCACGTTAGCAGTTGCTTCTTTGTCTATCTTCCAAAGCCCGAGGCCTACCGCTGGCATTGCACTGCCAGCCACTTCAATTGTCGATGTCATTCTGTATCCAGATTTAATTCAAGTTGCATGTTGAATATTGAAAGTTAAGTGGCAGCTGCTACTCGGTCAGTACGGCTGCCAGTTTATGCTGTTCGATATAATCGGCTATTTCAATCGGGGCGCCTGTGGCAATCGACTCTTGTGCGGCACTCGCCACAATCATTGCCCACAAGCCTTGCAGTGGCGTTGCGCTATCTACGACCTTTCCCTCCAAGGCATCGAGGAATGCATTATGTTCATAATAGGTCGCACCATGATGACCAGACTGCTCGATCGCCGCTGGATAGCAGAGCTTAGTCGTGCGCGAAGCACCCTCTTCGCCAAGATGAACTGAGACAGATGCCTCCGATGACTTCTGTTGCTGTAGGTCCACCTTCTCGCAGGCTAGCAACCTTCCCTGAACCCCACATATCACCAGCTCTTCATAAAAGTCGGGGCAGAACATGTTGAGAGTGAATGTAGCGCGCACACCATTGCAGTAGTCGATAGTGACGAAGCCATGATCATCGATATCAGACTTCTTGCCATGCTTCTCGAAGTCCAGAAAATTAACTGCCTGTCCGCCGCTGGCGTATACACGCTGCGGCATGGACTCGGCCAGCAGATTGATCAGGTCGAAATAATGACAGCATTTCTCGACTAGGGTACCGCCGCTGTATTCGTTGAACTTGTTCCACTGCCCAACTTTATCTAGAAACGGAGGCCGATATTCGCTCATGCTAATGGTCTTGATCACACCTAAGGACCTACGAGATAGCGCCTCGTGAAAGGCTTCCACGTATTGCGTCTTGAAGCGATACTGCAAGCCTATCTGAATGAAAGAGGAGTAGCTGTTCGCCTGCTCAACGATTCGAGCCGCATCATTGAGCGAGGTCGCCATAGGCTTCTCTAGAAATATTGGCTTACCGGATTTGAGTGCGACTTGCAGCACATCGAAATGAGTGAAATTTGGTGTGCAGATAAATAGCGCATCAGCAGCAGGATCCATACACGCCGTTTCTAAATCATTGTAGCGCTTGAGGCCTTCGCTCGAATAGTTTCTGAATCCTGCCTCGGCTGCATCGAGACTCTGCACGCTAGTATCAAAAATGCCATGAATGCTTGCACGACCTAATGTCGCCGCAACACGCATGTGCTCTTGACCAATCGTGCCCGTGCCTATAATAACCAGTTTATGGGCAGGCATATCTGATCGATAGAGGTACTTATCCGCCTCTGGAATATGCTGCTGATTTGTAGCTGTTTCGAAAGAGCGCAGTCTTGGTTTTTTAGAATCAGTCATCTTCTCATGCGTCTTTTTTTATCGTATCTGTCGTAGCACCAGACCCAACACCCATCAGAAATAAGGCTGGCGTATCATGACGCGCAATCCACCACCAGACAAGTACATTTACTGCGATAAGTAACATGAACAGCGGCCAGAATGCAGCGCTCAACCCATCGACTAGACCAATCGGCGAGAACAATAAATACAGAGTAATGACACAAGAAATCAAGGTAGTTGCACAGGGGATTGCGAAGCGCCATGGATTCATATCGACCTTGTTCTGCGCAGAGTAGGTCCAGGCTTGACTCAGCGGATAGAAATGTCCTATCGCCAGCATGATGCCCACCTCAACGAAGAACAGAATGGCGTAGAGATGCAGGAAGTGGATACCAAGCAAGTCGTTGAACGCAAACTGAAAGAGTCCATAAGCAATAATATGAAAAACTATTACTATCTTCGGGCCCAGCGCTGGAACCCGTTTCGTAAATAGTCCAACCATGACGATAGCGATGACCGGAATATTGTAGAAGCCTGTGAAGATTCGGATGATCTGCCATAGGCCTTCTGGTGCAAACTGCAATAGAGGTGCAACAATAAAAGAGAACAAGGCGATGACGATGCTGGCGATCTTCGCTACGCGAAGCAGCTGCGCATCGCTCAACCCCCCTTTCTTCATAGGCGCGTAGACATCGAGACAGAAAAGAGTGGCAGCACTATTGAGTAGGGAGTTGAAGGAACTAAAAACGGCACCCAGCAAAACAGCGAGAAAGAAACCAGTCGCATAGACTGGCAATACATCTCGAATGAGTTGCGGATACGCTAGATCGATTGTCGCTAGACCTGGGCCATACATATGGAAGGCAATCACACCGGGAATCATCATCATGAACGGCACCAACACCTTGAAGAACCCAGAGAACAGCACTCCTTTCTGTCCTTCGGCAAGATTTTTCGCGCCAAGCGTTCGTTGAATCACATACTGGTTCGTACACCAATAGAATAGATTCGCGAACAGCATGCCGGTAAACAAGGTGCCAAATGGCGTTGGATCTGAAGAAGAGCCGATCGCATTAAGCTTCTGCGTCTCGGTGCTGGTAATGATATTCAGACCTTCACCTATGCTGCCGTTACCCAGAGCTGACAAGCCGAGTAACGGTACGGCGATGCCGATTATAAGCAGCCCGACGCCGTTTAGCGTGTCGGAAATTGCCACGGCACGTAGGCCGCCGAATACTGCATACACGGCGCCGACGCAGCCAATGCAGACAATAGTCAGCGCCAATGCCTGGCTATAAGGAATGTCGAGTAAGGCAGGCACATCAAACAGTTGCAGGACGGCGATAGAACCTGAATAGAGGACTGATGGAATCGTAACTAGCCCATAGCCGACCATGAACAGAATGACCGACATGCGCCTGACGCCATCATCGAATCTGTCGTTTAAAAACTCGGGCAAGGTAGTGAACGCGCCGGCTAAGTAACGCGGCAAGAAAATAAAGGCCATGCAGATGGTCGCGAAGGCGGCTGTCACCTCCCAAGCCATACTGCTCATGTTAAAACCGTAGGCCGAACCGTTGAGGCCTATTAGTTGTTCGGCAGACAAATTGGTAAGCAACATCGAACCGGCGATGAAGACCGCACTCAAGCCTCGGCCTGCTAGGAAATAGCCATCCTTAGTGCTGACTTCACCTCGAGTCTTGATATAGGAGACCCAAGCCACAATGCCCATAAAGAATATACAGCTGAGGATTGTTAGAGCGATTTCGTTGCTAGTCACTAGAAATACGGCCTTGGGCTGGGATTTCGTGGGGAATCAGTCTAACAAGCAGCGCTGGCACTGCCAATGGAACCATGAATATTATAAGGCTCTAGTCCTTCGCCATTTCGCCGCGCAGATACTCAATCGCAACAGTGATCGACTCACCATCAACATCTACCAAGCGGTTTGCCTGGCGCATTGCCTCATCGGGTATGCTATCGACGAGAGCTTCTATAATCTGCATAAACTTGGGTTGCGCCGCCGCATTACCGGAGGCCAATATCATGGCGTCGTAGGCAAGCAATGCATTGCGCGGGTCATCCAGCAACAGCAGATCGTAAGCCGCCACTCGGCCATCTGTTGTATAGGCACTAATGACATCAACCTGCCTCTCCGACACAGCGGTATACATAAGCGACACATCGAAGGTTAGTTTATTTGCAAAGTCCATGTTGTAGAGATCGCGCAACCGAAGCCATTCCGTTCGACCAAAGAACTCTAGATCGGAACCTGCCGAAAGCTCAGCCGCGATAGGTATTAAGTCTTCTATCGATGTAACTCCTAGCTCGAGGGCACGATCGCGGCGCATGGCAAGTGCATAACGATTCTGAAACCCAGTAAAGCCTGCGGTTGTTACGTTTTGTTCTTCAAGATATTCAACAACGCCGTTTCGAATTCCTTCTCTACCAGGATTACTTTCACGGCTCATGAAATTGGCCCAGACCGTGCCTGTATATTCAACATAGACATCCACGGTGCCATTGCGAATCGCCTCGTACACCACAGCTGAGCCCATACCCAAACGTTGCTCTACACTGAAGCCCGCCTCCTCCAATTCCGCCGTAATCAAGCCAGCCATGATGTACTGCTCGGTGAAGGGCTTTCCCGCCACGACAAAATCGGCGCGGGGCTTAGGTATCAGCCCGTACATTGTGAGGAAGATAATAATCGCGGTGACACCATAGACACTCATGCGGATGCGCTTCAGTCTTGCGGAATCCACTGCCTCACTGCGTTTCTCCAGCAGCCACTGGATAGAGGCTACTAAACCATCGAGGCCCACTGCCAAACTGGCCGATGCCAAACTTCCCACCGTGACAGCGACAAGGTTGCGAGTCTGTAAGCCGGTAAAAATATAGTTTCCAAAACTGGTTGCTCCTACAAGAGTCGACAGGGTTGCCAAGCCGACGGTCCACACCATTGCCGTTCGAATTCCTGCCACGATTACCGGCATTGCTAACGGCAGTTTTACCTCGCGTAGTATCTGGTTCGGCGACATACCAATGCCCTTCGCCGCATCAATCACTGATGCGGATACCGACTCCAAGCCGGTTACTGTATTACGCACTATGGGCAGCATCGAATAAAGAGTCAGCGCTATGAAGGCAGGTAGGAATCCTATGCGGCCACCTAAAAGAGCAACCACCAGCGCGAGTATCGCGAGGCTAGGAAAGGTTTGAATAATACTGACTACACCAAGCAGTGGACGCTTAACACGTGCCGATTGCTCCGCCCAAACACCCAGGGGAACAGAGATTAAAACACCCATGCTGATGGCAGCAAGAGTCAGCAGTAGGTGACCCTGAAAATAGGCTGGCAATAGAATGAGCTGTTCGCGCAGATTGTCACTCATCGCGCATCAACTCCTCGAGACGCTGAGCTCGCCGTCGCGGCATGGCAACGATATCGCGCACGTAGTCGTGAGATGGATTGTTTAATAATTCCTTCGGAGTACCAATCTGCAGGACTACGCCTTCGCGCATCACCGCGATACGATCGGCCAACAACAAGGCTTCCGTCATATCATGAGTAACCATGACTACCGTCAACGCCATGTTCTGCTGGATGCTTTTGAATTCTTCCTGCAGTTCGCTGCGCGTGATCGGGTCAAGCGCGCCAAACGGCTCATCCATCAATACAACTTCTGGCCTTGCGGCCAGAGCTCGCGCCACACCGATGCGCTGTTGCTGACCACCAGAAAGCTGCGATGGACTGCGATCGCCATATTCATCGAAGGGAAGCCCCACCATCTCCATGCACTCTTCACAACGAGCGCGGATATCGCCTACAGACCATTGCAGAAGCTGCGGGACGGCAGCGACATTCTCGGCGACCGTTCGATGCGGAAATAGACCTATCCCCTGAAATACATAGCCGATATTGCGGCGCAGTTGCTCGGGATTCTGATCAACTACATTGCGACCATTGACCAGAATCTCGCCACTGGTCGGCTCTTCCAGACGATTGATCATCTTCAGGGTTGTGGTCTTACCACAGCCCGAGGCGCCGATAAGACCGAGGAATTCACCGCGCTCAATAGTGAAGGATGTATCTGCTACAGCGATCGTTGCGCCGCCGTCATATGACTTCTGTACATTTTTTAATTCAATCATGAATGAGGCCATACTAGCAGTTAATCCCAAATCATGGGCTGGACATTGCGGCGCAGTCTAATTCAACTACCGAATCATGAGCCTTGCTGAGCTTTATATTCCAATTATCGAGATTACGCACTGGACTGAATTGCAGCGGAATAGCGAACAGCGCGCTCATATTGACCTATGAAGTATCACCGAGTGAAATCACCACACAGCCGAGGAAATCATGAAGAGTGCCAACTGGACAAAGTCGCCATCTATAGCAGAAATAGTTAGCTCTATAGCTATTTTGATAGCCCTCCTGTGTCTAGCAATTCAGACTCAGTAAAGCACTGATACAATCAATAGCCAATCGCGGCAGAGCCTTTTAGACAGCGCGCAGTTTAAACAATCAGTCTGGGTACAGTACCCACAACTAAGTGTTCTCATTATTGATAACTCTACCGAAATGACATTAGAGGAGAAAGTTCAATTGGACTCTCTTTTGATTTTGGCTCTTACTCGGCGCGAGTTCGCTTTAAGTCAGTATCAAGCTGGCGTGTTGGATGAAAATATTTGGATCGCGGAAACCAGCATTATCTCACTAATCCCGAGCGCGGAGCGCACCAGAGCATGGTGGAATTTGATTGGACAGTCTGCGTTCGACCAGACTTCATTGATTCGGTACAAGCCGTCATCGAAGATAGCCACCACATGACTATTGGCAGGCATTGTCAGACTGGCGAAAAACCCATTTCAGTTTGACACGAAAAAGCAGGGGAGATATTTATTTTCCTGAGCACAGAAAACCCCGATCTCATCGATTAAACCGAGGTGGCTATGACTGACCAAATACTGCTTATAGCTGGCGCTACAATATTTAGGGTGTTGGGCGCTCTTACTTGTTCTATACTTTTTATACCAATAAATTTGATGCAAGAGACGAAGCCATCACCACCTGCATGAAGAATACTTCACCAGTTCTTGCCAAAAAAATCACTATGTGGAATGCATGGATAGGATTCAATGCAAGCTATAGCTTGGGTGCCATGTTAGTAGCAGCATTCTATGCTCCTTTTGCAGTGACTAACATACAGCTCATTCGGAAAAATATTTGGTCCTCTATACTCCCTGTAATAATCGGGATTCCTTATCTTTTCCTGGAAAAGAAATATTGGTTAAAAATTCCTTTCATCGGCATTTTAATTTCCACTATTTGTTTTGTTGCTGTCGCGGCGTTAACGAACATTCGATCAAAAAGTGTAGGGAATTTCAATAATTTGATGTTTCTTGCCAAACAGCATATAACAATTAATCGGTTGGAGGCACAGGCTGCCGAGAAAGCCGCCGCTGTTAACTAATTGAAACCTATGTAAAGGAGAGTCTATGAAAGCCCTGACTGCAGTCATACCACTTGTCCTATTAATTGCCTGCAACCCAGAGCCTGAAACTGCCCTAGCTGAGGATGAAGCAGCAAATACTCAGAGTAATGGCACCGCTAGTTTCAAACTGGCAAACAGGGAAATACGCGAAGAGACGCTGCAGATGCTGGGCGACGCCGACATCGAATACTGGATTGGCGACGATGGCGCTATAAACTATAACCTAGCGGATGGTGAGGCAATCGACAGGATAGGTAACGATGTGATTCTGACTTACATACGCAGAAACTAGACAGCTGCTAACTTCATTCCCCTATAATTCTTAACGAGACACTCTGGATATTTTCTTTGGTCATAGATAGCAAAAACATTCCAAAGAAGTCGCTTTTTAAACTTCTTCTCGCCGGATTCGGCATGCCAGGTATGCGTTAGTAGCGGCTGCTAGAACGTCGCCAAAGGATTCACCGGCGAACCCATACCCATCTCTATTCGCAGCGGAGCCGCTGTGAACATGAAGCTATAGCGTCCTAAGTCTTTCGCAACCTGTGCCACACGGCCGAAATCGAGATTGTCGAAGATAGACACGCCCAGAGAGACTAACGCCAGACTGTGAAGTGGCAGGAACACGTTGGGAATACCGCTAGGTGCTACATCGTTCCACATGTCGTGACCAATCATAGCAACGCCACGTTCCTGCAGAAAATAGGCTACGTCAGCATGATAACCAGCGACGCCTTCTGAGGTTGGCCAAGCACCGAGTGCCTCCCGACGCTTCCAACGACCGGTATAGAGCAATATTACATCGCCGGGTGCGACGCGAACCCCCTGAATTTCTTCCAACGCCACTAGATCGTCATAGTTGATCGCAGTACCCGGCTCTAGCCAACCATCCTCCGTTGCCCTACCCGGCAACAGAGTTGCGTCGAACAGAACCCCACGAGTCAGGATGCCATCTTTATGTGCGTTAATATCGCCACGCGGACAACCTCCTGCAGCCTCGACTTCCTGATAAGTGACACCGTTATAACCACTGCCCTCGTACATGATATGGCAGTCCAGCGCATCAAGATGACTATGTATAGTCCCGTGATAACTGCCGCTGTACTCGTAGCGATCGGAGGCACCGGTAGGGCTAACCCGCAACACCTCACGCGTTAACACGGCGGAAGCATCGACAGCGGGCTCTTGATTCACATCGTGAGCTAGCGATACTACAATGCCTTCTTGAACTAAAGACGCAGCTTCTTTACGTTTTTCAGGTGTAATCAGATTTGCAGCACCGAGCTCGTCTTCATCTCCCCATCGACCCCAGTTAGACAACTCATCCATCGCTCGATGAAAATCCGCCTCTGTTTCCATAGGCGGATGAGATTGAGCTAGAGCGAATTGAGTGGTGGCAACAATCAAAAAAAACGAAAGCTTTCTACAACGACCAGAGACTCTGTTAAACGTCCTCATACTTGAATCCTATTATTTTATGTCCAATACAAATTGCTATGGGCGAACGCGAATATATTTCTGTAATTTTCTCGGCGCAGGTTCTCCGCCAAACAGGTTGCCAGCTGCATCAGCGGCAACAAACTCGGCTCCGTTACCTGTTGTGCTTCTAGGGTCACCCGTTGGAAGTTGAATGAAATAATTTACCCAACCAAGTTGTGCGTCACCGATTCTAATGCCCATCTCCCAACCTGGGTTCTGCACATCATCGGACTCGGAATCTGCCACATAAATATTGTCATGCTGATCGAAGAAGATGCCGCTCGGTCGACCGAACTGAGTCCACTGTGCGAGAAACTCACCCTCTTGCGTAAACAACTGAAGACGATTGTTAGAGCGATCGCCAACAAATATGCGTCCGCGCTGATCGACCGCGATGGTATGCAGTGTTCTGAATTCACCAGGCGCGTATCCAGGTTTGCCCCAGGCCATGATGAAATTACCACTACTATCGAACTTAACCACTCGTCCGTTTCCGTCGTTCTGGTGCCCATCAGCAATGAACACATCACCGTTGTCGCCAACCACTACATCGGCCGGTGCATTAAAGTGATCTGGACCACTACCGGATTCACCGGGCGTACCCAACACCATCAATACCTCACCCGTTGGCGAGAACTTAACTACCTGATGGCCCCGCGCATCCCCTTCTGGTATGCGTGCATTGCTGACTGCATCGGTTATCCAGACATTGCCGTCTGCATCCACATCGATACCATGAGGCCAGATGAACATGCCCCCGCCGAAGCTCTCGACCACCTGCCCCTCGCTGTTAAATTTCAACACTGAGTCTAAATCTGAATCCACACACTCATTACCAAAGCGATCTGGCGCTGTTGCATCACAGCGCACAACCGCCCAAACATGCTCGCCGTCTGGATCAACATCGAGATCGCCAACAGCTCCCTGAATCCGGCCATTCGGCAACTCCGCCCAGCCTTCTATACTGGCATAGGGATTGGAATAGGCCTGCGACAGTGCTGCGCTGGATAGCATAAAAAATGGTAAGGCTAGAATAAGTCTTGAGAGATTAGACTTGGTTTGCATCATAGTATTGCTCCAGTAGTTCCGTTTGTTGTTCTTATTTATTGAGTTTTTTACTTTTCGTTTTATTCTAAAATGTTGTCGAGCTAAAGCCAATAGCTTCCTACTGCGAACAGGGATCCTCACCTGCATCGAGGCGCACAACCCAATCCTCTATCAAGGCACACCGGGGTTCACGACGTTCGGGCCGGCTATTCGTATGGCTTACTGCCTCAAGTGTTAGATCAATCATAGTATTTGCTGCAAGATAACACTTGCCATAAAGACTATTGAAGCACGAAACATTGAGGCCCCTGTCAATCTTAAAGTTCAGATAACTTGCTACAACTATTCATCGACAAATTGATAACGCATGCGCACATCTTTCACACGCCGCGTCTTGTTATCGATGAGGGCAGGTCGAAAGTGTATGTTACGCACGGAACGCGAGATACTGCGGTTCGAATCTAGCTCTTCGGGGCCAGTAGCGAGAACGTCTACCGAAGAAGCTCTGCCGCGAGAACTCACTGAGAAGCTAATGTCCGCATACTTAAAAGGATGGTCGAGCTGCCAGAATGGGTTTTTAGACTGAGGCATCGGCGTCGATCGTAGCGCCTCTGTCCAAGAGGTGAATATGCCAAGGTGCATCTCCTGCTCCTTCACAGAAGCAATAGGTTCAATCCGTATTCTCAATTCAGCGAGGGCATCGGCAAAGTTTAGATGCAAAGTCTCCATCGGAATAACCATAGGACGCTCGAAGTACCAATACACTTCTTCTTCGGCTATTCCGGCTTCGAGCAACATATCCCGCGCATCTCGATAGCCGCGAGTCCCAGTACCTCTATCTGATAGCAATTGAAAATCGGAACGATATATCTTTATCATCGCCTGTGCTTCGAGACCAGAATTCTCTTCCACTACATCCTGGATCTTGTTGACCATCGAGTATGCGTCACGGAGATATCCATCGCCGATCGGCCTACCTTTATCAATAACGGGGATGAGTGATGAGTTGCCGAAGAATGACCTGGAACTAAGGCCATTGCGATTCTGACTCTCGAGTCTAAACGTACCCTCTCGACGGACAAGCCGATCTATCGAATCCGAACCAAGCCCCTTAGATGCGTTTAGGAAACTGACAAGGTGATATTCGTGGTGAGCTACCTTATACAACCAAGGCACAGCCTCGAGACTGTCTTCGCCATAAGTGTCTTCGACAATGTCTTCTAGCTCTTCATACAAGTCACGGATTTTAAAGAAGTTGCGCACTTGCTCTCGGCGATCTTCGATTGTAATACGACTGAACAACCAGTCGATTTGATCCTGAATGGCTCCGAGTAGAATCTCCGTGTTCTCGCCATCGACGGTAGTGCGAAGATGACGAATATGTTCAAGTTGATCAGAGATTTCTTCCCAATTGCCCAATGCCAACTGCGTAGTCATTATCGATTGCAGCAAGGGAACCAAATCCAGATGCTCGAAACCCAGCTCGGTGCGCATCACTTGAAACTGCCTGTTCTGCAACTGTGCTACCCGTTCATAGTCTTCGTCCTCATTGAGCAGCGCGATCATACTCTCGAGAGGCTCGATCAGGCTGGGATGATAAGGACCGAATTCGAACTCCAAGTCTTCTATCTGCAACCGGTAGGCCGCCAGTTGTTCGGCATTACCTAATGAGCTACCAATTAGCGGGCTATCTTCAGCGGCTTGGCTGAGAAAACCTCCAAGGCACAGCAGAACAAATAGGAATAACCTACTGATAATAAATGAAATTATTTTGTTTTTGTGCATAAGCATGGAGATGGCACGAAACTCAAAAACTAGGGACTTCTCACATTAGCTTGATCTCTGCCAGTTGTCGATACACACTGCCTAATATCGTCATTGCAGTGAGTCAGCATCCGCCATGAATCGCAGCATTCTTCTTCTAATTCTTCTACTTACGGCCTCGCCTATCAGCGTGCTCGCGCAAAGTGATCAGCCCGATCTCTATGACATCGGCGGAGAATTTGCCTTCGTACGTATTCAATACGACAGCTACTACAGCGGCGGCTTCTATGGCGGTCCCTGGGCAACTGACTTCCCGGCTGCAGACGAGAACTTCCTGCGCGGCGTGGCACGATTATCGAATGTACGAGTGATGGAAAAACCCATCGTGCTGCGCTTCGACGACGATGAAATCTTCAACTATCCTTTCTTGTATGCCTTGGAGATGGGACGCAACGGCGGCATCTCCCTATCCCCAAAAGAGACCGAGAATCTCAGAGAATATTTACTGCGCGGAGGCTTCTTATTGGTCGACGACTTCTGGGGAGAGCAACAATGGGATGCCTTCTATCAGGACTTCTCCAAGTTATTTCCAGACCGCGAAATAATCCAACTAGACTCCAGCCATGAGATCTATCACACCTTCTACGACATCGATGGTGCGCAGATGATTCCAGGACGTGGTGGCAGAAGAGGCTTCGGACAAGCCGGAATGGACAGCGCTAGCAATCACGCCATCCTAGATGACAACGGTCGCGTCATGGTGCTTATCAATTGGAACTCAGACATGGGCGATGGCTGGGAGCACACCTTCGATCAATGGTATCCCACACAGTATGCGAATTCGGCATATCAGCTAGGTATTAACTATCTAATTTATTCGCTGACTCATTAGGCTACAAGCCCAACTACCGCATCGACAACTTTGAAGGAAACGCCAATCCGGACGATCGGAATGGCCGATGCGAAGTACGGCAAACCCAAAAACAATTCGAGTTGAGAATCAGAGGAACTTAGCGAATAGAAAAGATGGGGTCAGAGTAAGTGCAGTAGATTTAAAAAGTTTTTGCAGTAAATCCCTAGCACCCTCTGGTTTTTTCGTTTTAACACATTGTTTTGAATAGCGAATCGGTCGTGCAGCCTAAATCTAGTGAAAGACTCGACCATTCATAACTCCATCATTCGGGAGAAACCCATGAAGCATAATTTGATTACTAAAAAATTCTTGTCGATGGCAGCACTACTCAGTGCTTCAACAGGAGCTTTGGCGCAATCGGCTGAAGCGCCGACTTATTACGGGGAAGCCCTCGATGCATTAAGTCGTAACTGTGCCGAATGCCATCGGCCAGAAGGTCCAAATTTAGGCGGAGTGCAAGCACCGTTTTCTGTTCTGAATTTTGATGAGGCTAAAATTTGGTCACCTTTGATATCGCTGCGACTAGAAGACGGATCAATGCCTCCCTGGGGAGCGCACCAACAACATCAAGGAACATTCAAGAACGAACGTTATATATCTGATGAGGACAAGCAGCTTCTGATCGAATGGGTTGGGGCAGGTTCACTTGAAGGTGATGCCGAGGATCAGCCTAGTACTGATGAACTCGTTCTTAGCGCACCGGCGAATGAGCCGACACTGGCACCGGACGGATCCATGTGGTGGATGGGCGTGCCCGATGCGACAGTTGCATTTGCTGACCCGATACAGGTATGCGAAGAAGCATCAGATTGGCAACCTACCATTCTCATGCACCGTACTGGTGGTGATTTGAGCAAGCATCAATGGGCTCAAGCATCAGAGATCCGGCCCGGCGGCCCCACAATGCACCACGGGACTTCCAATTATCTGGGAGTAGCCGTTCCTGGTCGAGGCCCTCAAGTTTATCCAGATGGATGGGGCTTTCTTCTACCTGCGGATCCATTTATTACCCTTAATATGCACTATGCCAAGCAGGCAGGTCCTGGCACTGCCGTGGAAGATAGCACCGTTGGTGGTTTCCTATTTTATGAGCCGGGTGACGTAATCGATTACGTTGTTCAAAACACGATTCCAATGAACACCGACATTGTAATTCCACCGGGCGATCCTAACTACATGGCGACTCATGAGCACACAATCGAGGAAGACATTCTCCTGCTTGCGCTGGCTCCTCATTCTCACTATCGCGGCAAGGCCGTAAAGATTGAACTGGAACTGCCTGGTGTAG
>Ga0308012_10000166_pt1 | contig 42283 bp, 36 predicted proteins | sample Neamet179_FD_203133 | JGI IMG/M metagenome (GOLD analysis project Ga0308012, IMG submission 203133) | Marine microbial communities from water near the shore, Antarctic Ocean - #179 | ecosystem: Environmental > Aquatic > Marine > Unclassified | place: Southern Ocean | collected 2014-07-25 | reverse complement strand
CTCTACTCCCTAACAGTTGATTACTGCTACACCTGTACCGGAAAACGCATTAATTAGCATCAACTGAATTTCTCAGTTTGGAAGTTAGGCCGAACCTTGCGTTCGGCTTTTTTTGCCAAAAAAAAAGCAAAAAATATCAATACCTACTTGCTGCTAGCTAGAGAACACTCGTTGCAGCTGTTCACCTATCTTTTCCAGCGCTGTCATTCCAGCAGGAATTCCGCCCGCGAAAGACACGAACGCGTGGATCATATCTGTGTAGCACACGTGCTCTACTTCGACGCCGTGGTCCGACAGACGCTGCGCGAAGGCCTCGCCTTCATCGCGAAGTGGATCGAAACCGGCGGTAATCACCAAGGCCGGAGGAAGACCGGAAAGATCCGCCAGAAGCGATGAAACTAGGGGGTCACTGGCACGTTCTTCAGATTCGAGAAATTGACTTCGAAACCACTGCTTGTCAGCCTTAGTGAGGAAATAGCCTTCCGCGAATTCTTCGATTGAGGGGTAACCCATTTGGTAATCGATACCAGGATATATCTGCACCTGATAATTCGGTTGTGTAATCTTATGCTGCTTACATTGCAGCATAACGGCTATCGAAATATTTCCACCGGCACTATCGCCACCAATAGCGATGCGCCCAGTGTCGATGCCCAATTCCTCACCTGAGTTCAGAAGCCAGGCATAGGCATCGAAGCCATCTTGATAGATTCCTGCGGACCTTGTCTCCGGCGCTAAACGGTATTCGACCGACAACACCACGCAATTTCCCAATCGCGCCAGCTGCTGGGCGAACGTGTCATAACCATTCAGCGTGCCCAAAACATGGCCACCTCCATGAAAAAACAACAGCGCTGGCTGCAGATCAGCAGAGAGTGACTTGGGGTGATAGCGCCTGACTCTTAGTTCACCGCCACTACTTGGCAACCAATGGTCTTTGATACTCTTCATCTCGCAGCTAGGGGGAGCGAACGGATTGCCTAGCGACTCACGCATGGCACGCGCTTCTTCAGCCGTGCATTCGCACAGCGGCTTCTGCCGCGCGGAAGCTCTGGCCACCTTCGCGGCCATAGGATGCAATTCATCGGCGCGCTTGGCTACCGAACTAATTAATTTCACCATAATGAGCCTTTCCTGCGACTTGAAAGTGATAGATCAGAAGAATTTTTTTTCGGCTTAACAGGTTCAAAACCCACGAGCCAAATTAACACTGTAAATAAGGCAAAACCGGGTAGCACGTACACAGCGATATCCATAGTGGACTGATCAACTAGCTGCAAGAAAGTCACCCCTGCATAGGCCATCATGCTGAGCAGATGCGCCATCATGTAGTAATTCAAAAATGGTGTGCTGTTATGGGTCATGGGCCAGGGCTTGCAAAAAACTAACCAGCGCATCGCTACGATTAGGCCCAACAGGTCGGTAGGCCAGAATAGCAGTAGATTAATATTGTGGTGCAGATCTAGGTGCTCGGATACAAACCAACTTCCCAACATGAGTATGCCGTATGTGCCACTGAACAAAGCCGTCACGATACCCAGCAAACCTAGCAAGCGATAATTAATGCTAGGAAATTTTAATCCTATTCGAGAGTGGGTAGCAAAATACGACATGGGAATCTTCTTTAGCATCAACAACAACATCAGCACCGGGACTAAGAGACCAACAAAGACTATCTGATAGGGAGCTGTCTCCACCGTTGGTGGCGCAAATGACATGATCTCCTGCGGGTCGGACAAGAGCTTATTGCGCACACCGTCCTCAGCAACATCCGATTCAAATAGATACAGTCGCTCTCTAAGCTTGAGTGGCAGAAACATCTCACTCCATTGACTTAGGGGTTCCTCAATATTGCTATTCATCAACACATCGAGGGAGAAGCCAACTAGCGCTACCGATTCATAGTGCCCCTTAATCTGATCACGAAAAGTCATAGACGGGAGGTCGTAGCGGGATGTCTCACTTGAAATTTTATGCGAAACAGCTTCATCCAAATAATCACGAACTCGGGTTGTACAATTATCAAAAAAGTACTGGTAGGGATAAACAATATTCTCTGGCTGCAGATTCCAAAGCAGGCGCCGGTACAGAATCTCTTTCTGCGGATTCGTTAGATTGATCCTATCCTGCCAAACACTGCGCTCCTGAGAGCGATACATCTCGAATTCCTGGCCGGATGATTGCGTTCCCAATTCGTAGTTCATTATTCCCTTGAAGAAATTATAGGAAAATGAAACTGGACCGCCATTTATGCGGAATACACCCCAGTTGAAAACTACATCGGTATTGGTATTTTCGTCGATTACTCGCAGTGCGGTATGGCCGAAGTTATCCCATACCTTGTCGCCCACATCGACCGTAATCAGATAGAAATGGACGCCATTCATATCCGCTGGCAAGGAGTACTGATCCGGCGATTCGATAGGCTCTAGAGCCGAAGCCCTGTTCAAAGGTAGTACTGCTAGAGCGAGGATTGCGAAAATTGACAGCAATACCGCATAGACAAGCCTTGTTCTCCAGCGAGGGGCATAGGTGCCTATTTGAGCGAGGAGTATCATTCGAACTTTGAGAGCCATTGTCTTGTTTTGGTGATTGCGGGAATTTTGCAATCTTATCAAAGATTATCTATTGATCAAACTAGCTCAGACATATGCTCTCAGACCCAGCTTATCGACGATGTCGAATGCTCGATTCAGAGACCGATTGGCTACAAAATCCCCACCCTCTAACCGCCATTAGTTGAGTGAGGATTTGCGGCAGACTACGCTACCAGCAAACAGGCTAATTAGTGTCGGTTTTACGAGGTTGCCTGTCGCTAGTTCTTTTCCGCTAAGGGTTGAAGAGCACGCGAGTAAGTCTAAACAGAATCTGAATGAATATTCATTAGCTGCTTTAAGCCCCGTAACCGAATCGTGTAGAAAACAGTCATGATAGTATCTCTAGATTTTTAATAGCCATAACACGGTGGAAAGAGACAGATCATGAAGACAAGACAACTCGGAGAATTTCAGGTTTCCGCCTTAGGATTAGGCTGCATGAGCATGTCTCAATCCTACGGAGAGACGAATCGACAGGAGTCGGAGCGAACCCTGCACCGAGCATTGGATATAGGCTATACCTTTCTAGACACCGCCAGCCTATATGGCCTCGGCCACAATGAGATCCTGCTAGGCGAGGTTCTGCCAGAGCGTCGCAATGAGTTCATTCTTGCCAGTAAGTGCGGCATTGTCGATAAAGATGGAAAGCGAGCTGTCGATTGCACGCCTGAAAACGTTAAGAAGACCTGCGAGGACAGCCTTCGCCGGCTGAATACCGATGTCATCGATCTATATTATCTGCATCGCCGTGATTTCAATGTGCCTATCGAAGAAAGTGTAGGCGCACTCGCAGACTGTGTCAGCGCCGGCAAGATTCGCGCTATCGGTCTATCCGAGTGTTCTTCGACAACGATAAGGAAGGCTCACAACGAGCACCCGATCTGCGCGGTACAATCGGAATATTCTCTGTGGAGCCGCGAACCTGAAAACAAGGTGTTCGATTGCTGCAGAGAGTTGGGGATAGGCTTTGTGCCATTTAGCCCCCTAGGGAGAGCGTTTCTTGCTGGCGTAATCACTGACATGTCTGCCCTGAGCGATGACGATATGCGACAGACCATGCCAAGGTTCCTTGGCGATGATTTTAAACAGAATCTTAAACAGTTAACTGTTCTGCGGGAGATCGCTGCCTCGAACTCTTGCACTATGGCGCAACTCGCCCTAGCTTGGGTGCTTGCACAAGATCCTAACTTCGTACCAATTCCCGGCACCAAGCACCTAAAATATGTCGAAGAGAACGCGCAGGCGGCTCAGCTGTCGATCAGCACCGATGAGCTAGCTAGAGTGGGAGAGGTATTTAGTGGAGGTACGGTATGTGGCGATCGCTATGCGAAGTCACATATGATCTCGCTGGATCCTGAGGAATCGTAAAACTTAACTGAACTATTACTTCGTGATCTATTACTTCGCGAACTAAAGGAGGAAGCGAACATAAGCTTTTTTCCTCCTTTGTTGTCTATTGACCGTTCTCGCTGGCACGCTGTTCTTCCATGCGCTCACCGCGAAGTATATTGACCATGCCGTAGTTACCCTCATGGCAGGCATATTCGTACATCAAACCATCAAGCTTCGCCATCGGTATCACGGCAGTGATCTTGTCTTTGAATGTACTCGCGTCATCGACTGTGAACTCATAGTTAACAGTGAATTCATCGACACGCGTAAATTTCTCCGTAAGAACCTTATCGATGGAACTACCGAAGACACTGAAACTCTGCGTCAGGTCGTTGAAGTTTCTAGTCTCGACAACCAAGGTATCGCCTTCCCAATAACCGCGTGAATCACCAGACCATTGGCGAATGCTGTCGTCAATATGATCACGACCGTCTAGTGGCACGATACGCGCATCGTGAATCATCTCGGTCATGATCACGGCAGTATTCTTACCTAAGATCAACTGCACATTATTGTTGTACAAGTTTGGTGTGAATGGCGGTCCTGAGTTAAAGCCAACGAGACATCGTTCGGACGTGCCTCTATCTTCGGGGCCATCTTTCGCAATACCACCCACAACCATGCGCACCGGTCGTGTGCCAGTTTCGTCGGGCCCAAGCCCGCCGATCTGAACCGACACGCCCTCAACTGTTTCCGGTACCCGACCATTGCGGGGAAAGGTAATAAGAGAGGTGCGAGTGTTGTCACCCCTGCCTGCGTTCTCAACCCAGAACGTGTTGTAGCCACCGACACCGATGTTATTCAACGCTTGCAGACCCGCTTCGGTCTGGCTGGCAATCGCGGCGATGTCTTGGGGTGTAAGAAACTCTTTGTCGGCAAATTGAGTAGGACGCTGCATAGGAACGAAGGAACTAAAATTCCACACGCCATTTAGATCAGGTTGGCCATATTCGGTTCGCGGTACAACATAGTCGCTATCCTGCGCCTGCACTGATGTCACACAAAGACTCAAGACAGCAGCGGTCACTGCACCGAGAGTAAGAAGTCGAGATTCCATGGCACCCCCCTTGGACAACCAATTTACGAAGCGCTTAGTGTAAACTAATTGACCATCAGCAGCTATTACTTGGCTTCGCTAACACGCTGTGGCGATTCGCCGCTGCGAGTAATGGCTGCTAAGCTACTTACGCTTACGGCCTTTCTTCGCGGCAGCGCGCATAGCCGCGCCATAGGCGTTGGATGCCCAAGCACTCAGAAGCTCGGCATCTTCCATAGCCTCCTGAGGTGCCTGGTAGTAACTCATCTTGAATTCCTTGCCGTTCCTCCCGAAGCTGAAGGCTTGCAAGCCAAGATCCTCGTAATCCTGCCGGTTTTTGGCATCAACTTTCAAATAGAGCTCATTGTCGGCAACAAGGCCGAACATTAAGCCCTCAAGAAACACGTCAAAACCGCCAAACATGGACTTCGATTCTACTGACCCAAAAAATTGCAGGAGGTCAACGATGTGCGCAACATATTCGCGTTCGCGCTGCTCGATGCTTATCGCCAATTTCGGACTCCTCTGACGCCTATCGATCTCAACCTTACGAGTTGAGTCTTTGATGCTATGATAGCCAGCTTTTCCGTGAATAAATTCGCGGCTAATTGTAGATCGAAGGAGAGCCACAACATGAACGGAGCAACCGCATTAATTGAAACATTGGCAGACTGCGGAGTCGAGCTTTGCATTGCAAACCCTGGTACCTCCGAGATGCATTTAGTTCAGGCACTCGACAGCGTTCCACAAATGAAATCTGTGCTCGCGCTTTTCGAAGGCGTGTGCACGGGAGCCGCCGATGGCTACGCGCGTATGACGGGCAAGCCTGCAGCCACACTACTGCACTTAGGGCCCGGCCTAGCGAACGGCATAGCAAATCTGCACAATGCACGCCGCGCGAATTCACCAATGATCAATATTGTCGGCAACCATCCTAATTACCATGTTGGCTTCGATGCACCACTTACTTCAGATATTGAAACGCTCGCGAAGAATTACTCTTCCTGGATCAAGTCTTGTAGTACCAATGAAACCCTCGCTCAGGACGGCGCGGACGCATACACCGCCACCCTACGTCAGAGCACAGGCTCTAACGGCCAGATCGCTACGCTGATTATGGGTGCGGATGCAGCCTGGGGCGAGAGCTCGGGGCCGGTGATGCCGAATGCACTGCCACAGCGCAGCAAAATAGATGAACAGCCGATCGAAAGGATAGCGCAGCTTCTAAAGAAAGGTGGTCGCAGTATGATGCTTCTAGAGCATCATGCTACTGGCCCAGCCGCTCTGGCAGCAGCTAGCAAGATAGCGAGTAAAACAGGTTGTCGATTGATGACAGGCACCTTCCCTGGGCGCGTAGATGGCGGTCCTGGAGCGGTGGCTGTAGAACGTCTACCCTACTTCCCCGAGCAGGTTCTTCAGACCTTAGATGGCGTTGAACACCTCATCATAGTTGGCGGTCAGGTTCCCGCGAGCTTCTTTGCCTATAAGGGCATACCAGGACAACTCGTTCCGAAAGGCTGCAAAGTTAGTCGCCTGACGTACATCGAAGAAGATTCCATCGATGCACTACAACGTTTGACCGAGCGACTCGGGGCACAAAACGAAGTCATTAAGAATTTCGAGAAGATTGAAATTGGCAAGCCAAGCGGTGAGCTCGACACTAAATCTATCATTCAATCTGTCGCGGCAACAATGCCTGAAAATTTAATTGTTGCAACTGACTCTGGTGGCGGCAATGCAGCCTACCCTTACTGCCAAAACTCTGTTCCGAATACTTGGCTTAGTCTTACCGGCGGCGCCATTGGTCAGGGCGGCCCTTGCGCTACTGGCGCGGCTCTTGCCTGCCCAGATCGGCAAGTACTAGCCATGCTTGGTGACGGTGGCGCAGCCTATACCAATCAGAGTTTCTGGACTCAGGCGAGAGAAGGCCTGAATGTCACAACGGTTATTTTCGCGAACCGCTCTTACAATATTCTCAATGTGGAATATGCTCGACTAGGCGTCACCGAAGTTGGCGACATAGCCGCGAGCCTGTTCGATATCGGCAATCCTTCGCTAAATTGGGTCGATATGGCCAGAGGCTTCGGAGTGCCAGGTGCTACTGCTGATACTGCCGAGGAGCTATCCACTTTGCTTGAGAAGAGTTATGAGACACCCGGCCCCTTCGTTATTCAGGCCAACGCTGAAATGCAAAGATAGAGTAAAAATACTGCAAAAAATAGTATTTCAGAAACAAAAAGAGGGCTAAGTAATTAGCCCTCTTTTTTTATGCTAAGCACAACTTCATCTACTAGACCCAATCAAGATTTCGCTGAATCCTTCCCAAGTCCTTGTAGAACGTAGCAGACATCTCTGTCTCTGTCTTATCAATCTTTGCGGGGAACATCAGCGTAATTATTGGAATCGTGAAGACCGGCAATAATAGCGTTAAGAACGATGGGTCGCGCCACTCTCCTAGATACTGGCAAAGCTCATACCAAGTCTGCGCGAATCCACCTACGTCGGCATTTTGTGCACCTGAGTACCAGTTATTGAGCAACCACATCAACAAGCCGCTTATAAATCCAATCAACATTCCCCAGAATGCAGCCTTCTCGGTCGTCTTCTTCCAGTAAAACACGTACGTCACTGCAATAGCGGGCGGCACTACCATAGCAAAGCCCAACAGCAGAAATTGCAGCACCGAACCGAAATTAAAATACCAGGCACAGAATGCCGCGGTAGAGCCATAGAGCACTGTCACCAGCTTATACAGGCGCAGCTTCTTCTCGCTAGAGAAATCCTTTGAGCCCGGAATCCAATCACTAACCAACATCGTTGCACTAGCCAAGAGAATAGGTGCTCCAGAAGAGATAACGGCGGCTAACACCGCTGCCAACGCAATACCCCCGAGTAGCGGCCCAGTATCCATCGCCAGTTGCGCAATGTTTAGATAACCAGACAATCCAGATTCTGAGCCATAGCTCACCATCGTTAAGATACCGATAAACCCTGCAACCATCGGCATCAATGCAGCGATTACCCCCGCTAGGAAAAAGCCTGGGATCAGATACTCCTGCTTCGCTGCTGAACTCGCATAGTTCGCATAAATCGACGCTGCTGGCGTGTGAATCGTCGCAGAAATAAAGAGAGCGATAATTGTTGCCCAGCCAATACCGGTAAAGCTCCACCACGACGGAATATCTTTGCCCGCCTCAGTTAGCCTGATTTCCGATTGTACGACCACTGACTCCCAACCACCTAGATTCTGCATCGCTATATAGCCAACCGCAGACAGGCCGAAGATGATGACTGTGCAATGCACAATATTTGTTATAGCCGTGCCTTTTAAGCCACCGGTGACGGTGAACAACACAATCACTACTGCACCGATGATGATGCAGAGTCCAAATGGCCATCCCGTCACGCCGCTGACAATGGTCGCTATTACGTAAGGCTCAATAATATTTACAACCAAATACTCGGCCTGCACACACAGACTAGTCAAAGACTGACAGCGGCTTGAGCCGAAGCGTCTATCGAATACCTCGCCCACACTGGTAAGTCTCAACTTGCGATAAGGTATAGCGAAAAACAAACCAACCATGAGTAGGGCGGCGAAGGAATTGACACCGTACCAGAGATGACCGATGCCCTCGGTAATAACATCGCCCGCGACACCATAGGTACCCGCGCCACCGATGCGAGTTCCGGCTATGCCGGCTGCGAGCATGCCTACGCCCAGTGTGCCACCACCAATTGCCCAGTCAGAAGAGCTTTTATTGCCACGACTGATATAAACCCCCACCGCGATGAAGAACAACAAATATCCGAGGATCACATAAGCGGTCAAATCCATGTACAACTCCAATTATTCTACAAACTGCTGATAACTCAAAAGCTAATCTGATCCAGACCCGCCTAGCATGTATCAACCTATTTTTCTAATGCCTACGCATACTACACGATGGCAATTGTAAGGCAACAGATGGTCAGCAAGCTCCTACCTCTATTCCCATAAATACAACGTGATGCTAACTTGAGTACTTGAGCTGAATATAAGCATCAACAGGAAAAATTATGTCTGAATTAGAACCGGGTTCCGACCCATGGCTGGCTCAAGTTGAGGAAGAAATACTCGATCCTGAACGCGCAATCATCGACCCCCATCATCACCTCTGGAAGAAGCGCTTCAATCGGGACTACCTATTACCTGAACTATGGGGAGACACGGGCTCGGGTCACAATATTGTGAAGACGGTTTTCATAGAATGCCGAGCATTCTATCGACGTGAGGGTGAAGAACATCTCAAGTCCGTCGGAGAAACAGAAACTATTGCTGCTCTAGCCTCCGAGAGCCTGGCGAATAATTCGAATAAAGCCTACATCGCCGGCATCGTTTCACACAGCGACCTCACTTTGGCCGGCGAATCGGAAGCGAAGTTGTTAGAGGCGCTAGAGCAACATAGGGTCGCAAGCAATGGCCTGCTACGTGGTATTCGCCACTCTGCCGCGCGGGATAAACACCCAGAGGACTTATTTATCGTAGGGTCTGCCCCGCCCTACCTGCACGGCAAGGAAGCATTTCGCAAAGGTCTTCGAATCATCGCGGAACAAGGCCTAACTTATGATACCTGGCACTATCATCATCAAAATCTGGACTTCTTAGACCTCGCACGTGCGGTGCCAGAATGCACGATGGTACTCGATCATTTCGGCACACCACTCGGTGTAGGTATCTATAAAAATTCTAGAAATGAGATTTTCCAGAAATGGAAAGCGGAGATTCACGAGATTTCAAAATTCCCGAATGTCTATGCGAAGTTAGGCGGGCTAGCAATGCCCGACAATGGATTCGACTGGCACTTGCAAAGTAGGCCGCCAAACTCCGATGAATTCATCAAGCAGCAGCAGAGGTACTACATGCATGCCATCGAATGCTTCGGCCCCGAGCGCTGCATGTTCGAGAGTAACTTCCCCGTGGATCGACTATCAATTAACTATCATGTCTTGTTTAATGCCTACAAGAAAATGGTCGCCGATTTTAGCGAAGATGAGAAGCACGCCATGTTCTATGGCACAGCGGAAAAGGTCTACAGCCTGCAGGACTAGCAATGTCTTACCACAGCTTGATATTCGATTTAGACGGAACCCTAACGAACCCACTTACCGGTATCGTGCGCTGCATGAATTATGCCTTGAGCAGTCATGACCATCAGGTGAAATCCGAGCAGGAGATTAGACCCTATATCGGACCGCCTCTGGAGGTCGCATTGAGCGATCTATCTGGAAGCACTGACGAGGCTCACATCAAAGAATTAGTGACCACCTACAGAGAACGCTATGGGGAACTAGGCTATTCAGAGAATGTCGTCTATGACGGTATCTACGAGCTATTAGACACCCTACAAGGACAAGGGTTTCGAATGGGGGTTTGTACTTCCAAGTTCGAAAAATACGCGATCAAAGTGCTCGAAGAATTTAAGCTGAGTAAGTACTTTACGTTCGTAAGTGGAAGCGGCGCTTACGGGACCACTAAGTCAGATCAGTTGCGCGATTTATTAGATGCTAAAGTTGCCTTAGATAGTTCGCTAATGATCGGTGATCGCTACATCGACCTGACGTCAGCCCATAGCGTGGGCCTGCGTTGTGCCGGCGTTCTTTGGGGATACGGTAGTTTAGAAGAACTAACTGCAGAAGAGCCCACGTTCATAGCCGAATCCCCCACTCAATTAAGCGCAACCATTATAAAGAATAGCCAGTAAGCACTATTTCTTTCTAAGCCGTTTGATAACGCCACTGCTCGTTAGCACCACGGTCTCTCCGACCATGAGTTGGCAGCGTGCGAACACCATTGAGCCTGTGCGCCGAGTCAGTTCTCCCCAGCCCTCTACCAAATCTTCTTTGAAGACTGGAGCAATGAATTCACTGTTGCAACTTACCGTAACGACACTATCAGTTTCTCCTCCATTTGCGCAGAGGCACAGAGTGTAGTCTGCCAATGCCATCATCACGCCACCGTGCAAGGAATCATGTGCATTGCAGTGATGCTCCTTCACTCGAAATGCCGTTCGGGTATTCTCTCCATCCATTACAAAAAAGAATGGGCCAATATAGTCCTCGGCCTTGTCCCCTTCCCAATGACGATAGTTAGAACCTATCTTGTAATCTTCGGGCCTTATACTCATCTAATCATCTCTTCGATTTACACTCGATTTTCACTAGTCATCGTCATCAGGGACGGCCAAATCTACAGCAGCCCCGACGACCTTAAAGGGCACCTTCGCTGCCTCAATCGTCGTATCTACCACAGCACCGACTACGGCACCGACGCAGGAAAATAGCAGCAAACAGAGAGCTATCAACATGAGCGATCTAAATTTTCTGAATTGAATAGCAAGTAGTTTCATAACTTTAATTACCTATACCCCACATCTGTGAAGTTACCAAATTTTTATCCGACCTCAGAGAACTGACCTGCCTTAACAAATCCGAGGTTATCGTGCAATGTAACACTACCCGCATTGGGCAGAGCGATACTTGCGATTAGACACTGTATCGGCTTCTTGCGTAATTCATCAATAAGATGCTGAACCAACTACCTACCGCGCTTATTCCCTGTCGCTTCTTAGCCCAGACAAACCGTTAGCGCTCACCCGTAAAAGGCTGCACGTTCTCAATTCCCGCCCCGCTGCCTACCAACGCAGCGAAGTCATCAGCCAGACGCTTACTCTTCTCGAGAACGGCAGACCAGTAGGCAACGCGACTGGAATAGTCGAGGGTCTCGAAATCTGTTCGATCTGGAATCTTGCCATAGGGCAGGTCAGCAACGAATTCTTTAGAGGGAACAATCATTACCACGTTCTCGAAGTTCTTAAGGTCAACCCGGCGCCAGGGAACTCGCTTGTCAAACCAGCCCGGTATAACAGCTGATGAGAAATGTGGATACAAGACCAGATCGGTGCCTGCGTGAAAGGGAAAGTCGAAATGATAATCTGTGATGCCACCATCCCAATACATGCCGCGCTTCGCACTGTGAATATCACGCACTCCATTTAGCACGAAGGGAATGGAGCCACTCGCCATCATGGCATCCATTAGATTTTCTTTACTCATAGCAACGTGAGCACTCTTAAGATCGTTGGCATTTCTGAAGGGTGATGCTTGCCCCATGTTGGAAAAAATATTTCGCTCAAAGAAAAGGGAGAGCGTCTTCCTACTGGCGGTATTTAGCAAGCCACTGCAGAGTAACTGCAACATGCGCAGCGCTTTGACTCGTGATGAGCCAATCCCTCGCGCGCGGTCGGCAATTATATGTGTCCTGAAAATTTCGTTCTCAACGATCTCTTTTACGCCATCTGGTCCAAGAGTCTGAGCAAGCATCTCTCTCGCCTGGTCAGTTATCTCGTCGGTGCTTGGTTGTTCGGAATACCGCTCCTGGCTGTAGCATTTCGCAAGACGTTCGATAGCTGCCACGGGGTCGGCGGTAGCAAGACAGCACATTCTCCAGGCCCCGGCGGAGGAACCGAGCGTTATCAACTCCCGCTCTCTATTCGCGAAGAACTCACCGAAGATATAACGATCCAGACCAAACAACACAAACCATTTAGGGCCGCCAGAGGCGCCGAGCATGACTTTAAACTGATCGGCATTGAGTCCTTCGCTACGAAGGCGCTGCAAAGCGTGGGGGCCGGCAAAAATAGTAAGAGATGACATCAGGCGCTAATGATATAATCGTCCGCGCTCTCAGGCTATAGCCATCATTCGTAGCAATCGAGCAATCCCACTCACCAAGCCTTGAAATTGCATCCATGTTCAGCAAGCTGCTCAACGAGCGCAAGACCCTCCTCTATCTTCTGGCGATAGGCAATACGATCGCCTTTGCCACATGGCAGGTAATGCTTAACAATTTTGCCGTAGAGCATGCCGCCTTTACCGGCGAAGAGATCGGCATACTGCAAAGCCTGCGTGAAGTGCCGGGTTTCCTCGCCTTCACCGCTATCTTGGTGATGATATTCATAAGGCAACAGACCTTCGCCATACTCGCCTTACTCACACTCGGCATAGGCACTGCCATTACAGCCTTCTATCCAACGGCCCTGTGGCTCTATTTCGCCACAGTTGTGATGTCTGTAGGTTTTCACTATCTAGAGACTCTGCACAATTCGCTAAGCCTGCAGTGGCTGAGTAAAGACGAAGCACCGAAAGTGCTCGGAAAAATACTGAGCATCCGCGCCCTGTGTAATTTTATGATTCTGGGCACGCTCTACATCTATCTGATGTTCTTCGCAGCCAACTACAACCTCATTTATATGCTCGCTGGATTCACCGCCGCGGCTATCGGCATTTTCTGCTGGCTCGCTATTCCACATTTCGAAGATGGCGTCGCGCAGAAGAAAACACTGTTCCTGCGCAAGAAATACTGGCTGTTCTACCTGCTGACCTTCTTCGCCGGAGCTAGGCGACAGATATTCGTTGTGTTCGCTGGGTTTCTACTCGTAGAGAAATTCGACTTTCCCATCGAGGACGTAGTGATGCTGACGCTTGTAAACGCGGCACTCACCTTCTATCTAGCGCCCAAGATTGGGCGTTTGATCAGTTACATTGGCGAGAGGCGAGCACTAACGCTTGAATACATTGGACTGATAGTCATCTTCGTCAGCTACGCCTTCGTTGACACTATCGAATTTGCGATTGCGCTGTATCTGCTTGATCATATGTTCTTTGCCATGGCGATAGCCATCAAGACCTATTTTCAGAAGATCGCCGACCCAGCAGATATTGCCGCCACCTCCAGCATCAGCTTTACCATAAACCACATAGCGGCAGTGGCACTACCAGCAGTGCTGGGGCTTGTATGGATGAATAATCACAGCGCCGTATTCCTGATAGGAGCAGCGATTGCCTGCGCCTCCTTAGTACTATCACAGCTCATACCGGACCATCCGCGGCCCTCTGCAGAGACACGCTTAACCAGCACACCGCTCGCCTGAGCTGATTTTCGCCTCCCTTAACGTTAAATAACGTTACTTCACTTATTCTGCGTGACTTTTTGCCGTATCTTACGACTCCTAAGAAATGAGCAGTAGAAGGAAACGAAAGAATCGTGGCAAAGCACATTAAATCCCCCATCATTACTACCGCAATCGCTTGCTGCCTAGGCAGTCAATTAGCGTATTCACAAGATATAGAGCAGGTCGAAGAGGTTGTTGTTTGGGGACGGTCTCTGCAACTACTAGGCAACTCCAATTCTGCGTCACAAGGAGTTGTCGGCTATAGCGACTTCTCGACTCGACCGCTGTCACGTGTCGCGGAGCTGGTCGAGGTCGTGCCTGGCATGATTGCCACTCAGCACAGCGGCCCGGGCAAGGCGAATCAATATTTCCTGCGCGGCATCAATCTCGATCACGGCTCCGATTTCTCTACCTACTTCGATGGCATGCCAGTTAACTTTCGAACCCATGCCCACGCTCAAGGCTACATGGACCTGAATTTCATCATTCCAGAGATCATCGAGAGAGTGGATTTCCAGAAAGGCCCCTACTTTGCTGACACCGGAGACTTCTCGTTAGCTGGCTCCAGCTCTATGAAGACTTACGATACTCTTGAAGAAAATTTCACCGAGATTACCTTCGGCTCTGAAGATGAAATCCGGTTAGTGACCGCAAATTCCTTTCAACTGGAGAACGGCAGCGTGCTCGCCGCCTTTGAGCATCATCGCTCTGAAGGCCATTTTGACTTGGATCAGGATGTACGCAAATACAACGGCCTGCTCAAGTACACAGGAACAATAGCTGACATACCTAGCCGCATAACCTTCTCGGCCTATGATTCCCAGTGGATATCAACGAATCAAGTGCCACAACGCGCCGTAGACAGCGGCCTAATCTCGCGCTTTGGATTCATTGACCCCGATCTGGGCGGCGAGTCGCACAGATACTCACTAACCGGCAATTTCGAGATCAATGACTGGGATCTCAATCTGTATGCAAGTTCCTACTATATGAGCCTGATTAACAATCCGACTTATTTTCTTAACAACCCAGCAGACGGGGACGAGTTTGAGCAGGAAGACGAACGGCGTCTCTTCGGTGGCTCACTACGCAAGCGCAGCGAGTCGGAGATATTTGGTCTGCCTGCCACGCAGACTTTCGGCATCGACATTCGCTATGATGATGTGAACGAGCTAAACCTATTCAACACGATTAGCAGACGTCGCGTTAGCAGCATTCGGGAAGACGAGGCAGAGGAGTTCAGTGCCGGGCTGTTCGCCGAATCACAGATCTACCTGACTGACAAACTGCGCGCCACACTTGGCGTGCGAGTAGATTTCTATGATTTCGAAGTCGACGCAATGCGCGCAGCCAACTCTGGTAAGGACCAAGACTCGCTCTGGCAGCCGAATATCGGACTCGCCTATCGCGTCAACGAAAACGTTGAGCTTTACCTAAACTATGGCCACGGCTTCCATTCGAATGACGTCCGCGCCGCGGTCAATACGATAGATCCAGTGACCGGGGACCCTACCGAAGCACAAGACGTTTTAGTCGAAGGCAAGGGTAGCGAGATCGGCTTCCGCTACGACACGCTAAATGGATTCAATATCGCTATCGCCGCCTTCGAGTTACGCACAGACTCAGAACTGGTGTTCGTTGGCGACGCCGGAACTACCGAACCTAGCGATCCGACCAGCCGCAACGGTGTCGAAATCAATTCCTTCTGGGAGATTAGCGAGAATTGGGTATTCGATTTCAGTGCAGCAAAAACCAGCGGTTACTTTCGTGGACTACCCTCGAATGCCGATAGTATTACCGACGCACATGAGGAAGTAGTTGCCGCAGGTGTGACTCATGTGGGCAACAATGGACTAACCGCCAGCCTGCGTGTCCGTCATTTTAGCGATGCCGCATTAACCGAGGACGAGTCCGTGCAGAAGGACGGCTCGACCCTTGTCCACGCTGGCGTGTCCTATGAGTTCAACAACTGGGAGATCGGAGTCGACGTTCTAAACTTGTTGGATGCTGAAGACGATGACATTGCCTTCTTCTTCGAGTCACAGCTTGCTGGCGAAACAACTGGAGTAGAGGATATTCATTTTCATCCCTCGAACCCGCGCCACATTCGGCTACTCTTGAAGTACCGCTTCTAGATCAGAGGCATGAAAAAAGCCCGCCAACATTGATGGCGGGCTTTCTTTTAAAGCTCTATTGCTCTTGCAAGTACTCTTATTAGTGCCCTTGTTCGAACACTACCGTAAAGCTCACAGGAACTGCACGGCTAATGCTGGGCAGCCCCGCTACCTCACGTAACTTCTCGACACCCGCTGTTAGAGAGAATGAATCAGCCATAACGATGAGCGGCTTCAGCGTGGAGACAATAACTCCCTCACCTGTTCGCGTAATCTGAACATCTGCTGCTAAGGCAACGCTCTGACCGTGCAGGGACAATTCAAAATCGATCTGTCTAGCAACAGATGCACCCGCCGCCATATCTGTGAGCGCGTCCAGATTGATCGAACCAGTAATAGTGCCATCTGGAAATAGATTCGTCTCGAACAGCATTTCTTGTATGCGCTCATTTCGAATTGGGATCATGGTGTTCACACTGGCCAGCTCAATAGTGATTTCGACATTACCGTCGTCACCAATTGTGCCCGAGAGGCTGTCGAAGGTATGCACCTCGGCTACGTGTTCTGCCTTCACAGTGACGAAGCTAAGGCTGGAAGCATCGTTGTCCAACGACCAGTGGGCCTGTGCAGCACCCGTAAATATAATTGCAGCCAACAAAGCAGCGAACCTAGCCTGTAGTGATTTCGAATTCATTCTTACACTCCTATTTCCTATTAACCAAAAATGTATTACCCAAAACGTCTTGACCCAAACGCGATTTGAATGACTCAATTTGTTGATTCGTTACGTGATCACCTACGCAGATCAACTTCAAAGGCTGCCTAGCTTACTGCAAAATACTGACACGTGACTATCAAAGTTGAAGAAATTTCCGATTTCACGGTCATACTAGGGTCACAGTATCCGCAATACCGCTTTGAGCGCCGTACTGTAACAGTTAGAATCGGCTTCTCCAGCAGGCTAGTGACCAGTCAGCCACGCAATTTAACCGCCCATTCGTCTCATTGAAGATTTACAGGCTTTCCAATCAATCCAGGTAATATGTAGTCAAGCATGAAATCAAATACTAACAGCCCAATAGTAAAGCAATTGGTTTTGCTTGGCGGCGGCCACAGCCACCTAGCGGTACTGAAGCAGTTTGGCATGAATCCAGTTCCTGGGCTTAGCCTCACGCTGATCAGCGCAGATATAGAAACACCCTATTCCGGCTCCCTGCCCGGCCACATCAGTGGCATCTATGACCACGATGAGATTCATATCGATCTCCGACCCTTGGCACAATTTGCGGGGGCGCGACTAATCCAAAGCGAAATCACTCGTATCGATTTCGAGCAGAAGATTATTCACTGCGAAGGCAGACCAACAATCGAGTTCGATCTCATATCACTGAATATTGGATCAAAGCCAAATGCTATAAAAATCCCTGGGGCATCGGAGTTTGCGATAGGCATAAAGCCCATCGATCAGTTCCTCGTACATTGGCAACGGCTCTATACAGATATGCTAAGCGCCATTGGCTCTGAAAAGAAGTCTTACAGGTTCCTAATCGTAGGCGGTGGACCGGCGAGTGTAGAACTCGCCTTTGCTGTGCAACAGCGCATTCACAACGAACTGAAGATAAAAAATTACGAAAACTCGCCTCTGGAAATCGGCATCGTCACAGCTGATAAAGAAGTGCTCAAATTTCATAACAGCAAGGTTCGCCGTTTCGTAAAATCTACGCTCACCAGCCGCGGGATCGAAGTGTTACTGGAACATGAGGTCATCGAATTTGGCCCCGGGATAATTCATTGCAACAATGACCGCACTATCGAAGCCGATTCGATAATCTATGCAACAGGAGCCAGCATCTCATCCTGGCCGGAAGAGTGCGGACTTACTATTGGCGAAGATGGCTTCATCGAAGTGAACAATTTTCTGCAATCAACCAGCCATGAATTCGTCTTCGCTGCGGGCGATGCTGCCACCATCAAAGGCGAACCCAGGCCGAAGTCTGGAGTGTATGCGGTACGGCAAGGTAAGCCACTGGCAGAAAACCTGCAGCGCTTCGCCACCGCTAAGAAGTTAAAATCCTATTCTGCGCAGAAGCATGCCTTGGCGCTAATCAATCTCGGCGACAAGAAAGCTATCGCATCACGTAACAACCTGTTCTTTCAGGGGCGTTCGGTCTGGTCACTAAAACACTCTATCGACACCTCCTTCATACGCAAATACAGCCAGTTTCCAGTGATGCCCGACAACTTCGAAATCGCCAAGGGTCTAGTATCCGATGCGGCAGAGCAGCAACTTCGAAAACACGCGATGCGTTGTGCTGGCTGTGGCGCCAAAATTGCTGGCGACGCGTTACAAGAAGTGCTGCAAGAATTGCCCCGTCATGAGAACGCAGACATTCTCTCCTCTGGATCCGCAACCGAAGATGCGGCGTTAATACAATTAGAAGATGGCCGCGTCTTGCTACAGAGCGTAGACCAGTTAAGCGCCTTCATTAGTGATCCCTGGCTGTTCGCTAAGATCGCAAGCAACCACTGCATGAGCGACATCTATGCGATGGGCTGTATGCCTCACTCCGCTCTTGCCATTGTGGGTGTGCCCGCTGCGAGCAAGAAAATTAGCAAGGGACAGCTTCGCGAGATAATGCTTGGCTGCAGCGAGGCGCTTCAGGAAAATGACTGTACGCTAGTGGGCGGCCATTCTGCCGAATCTGCAGATCTGCAATTCGGTCTGTGTGTAAACGGCTTCGCCGAGCGCGATGCTCTGCTTAGCAAGGACGGGATGCAAACCGGAGACATCGTCATTCTCTGCAAGCCTCTCGGGACTGGCACGCTCTTAGCAGCAGACATGCGCTTCAAGGCGAGGCATCGTTGGATGGAAGAAGCGCTTACTCAGATGTTGATATCGAATAGAGAAGCGGCACGGTGCTTTATCCAATATAAGGCTACGGCCTGTACCGATATAACCGGCTTCGGGCTCGCCGGTCATCTATTCGAAATGCTTACTCCAAACAACGTGGAGTTAGAACTAAGCCTGGCCGATCTACCTGTACTTGATGGCGCATTGGAGACACTCAAGCAAGGAATTCTAAGCTCACTTCATGCCGATAATTCCCTCGTCAGTCGCGACATCTTTAATAGCGAAGCATTTCAAGACGATCCACGCTTCGATCTACTATTCGATCCACAGACAGCAGGAGGTTTGTTAGCAAGCGTCGCAGAGTCGCGAGCCGAAGATTGTATCAAGCAACTTCGTGAATCTGGATACACGCAGGCTAAAGCGATTGGACGAGTCGCTAAAACGGGTGCCCCGTTGCCCGCGCTGATCCTGAAGTAGAGCACAAAAGGCTTTTCTACTCGCAGAACAGTTTAGCCATTACTTAGTTCAACAGTATTGCCTGCGATGTCCTTTAGATAGATGGTTCTCCCCAATCCCTGAGCGCCATACCGATCTTGAAAGTCTTCTACTTCCACCCCGTTTTCCTGCAAGAAAGCCTTTAATGCTGCTTCTCCAACTGGCTCAATCTGCAGGCAGAAATGATCAACATTGTTTCCCTCCTCGCTAGGAGATGGACCGCCCGCCTTTCCCAACTCACCATCAACATTCACGATATCGATCAATGAATCGCCAGCCCTCAGTTGTGCTAATCCCACCTCAGCAGAAGTCTCTCGCTCCAACACACAGCCTAATACATCGCAGTAAAAATCAATGAGCTCTGGATAGCGATCGGTTCGCAACACGATGTGATCTATTCGCTTTGGCTTAATCATAGTAGTTACGGAACCTCGTATTATTTACAACTATTCTAAGGCATCGATTCAGCTTTTATCCACCGGCATTTAAAAATGCGCTTGCTGGAAGATGAATGTCAGCTGGGTTATAGTTCTGAGCAGAATTTATACTGCCTAACAGAGTTAAACAATGAAGTTATTTCACGTCGTTTATCGCACAAGCATCACGGCGGCCATCCTCGCCATGAGTACAGCTAGCGTTGCTCAGGACGATGGTGCCGCATCGGTACTGCAGCGTTACGGTAATCTCGACATAGAACGCACCGGCCCCACCATAGATGCCGAACTTGGACAAAAGTACTTGCGTCGCGGCAATACCTACAGCAACTTAGAACGCTTCGAAGAGGCGATCGACGAATACAGAAAGGCGATCAGCGCCGACCCAAATCTTGCAGATGCCCTTCGCAATCTGGCCAACACCTACTACTATCTGGAACGCTTTGATGAAGCAAAACCCTTGCTTGCACGCTTCATACGGCTGCAAACAACGACCACCGCTTCACTGATTGCCGCAGTAACGACATTAGGCGAGCTCGAGCGCGGCGATGGTAACTATGCCGCATCGATTGCCTTTGACTTACACGCTATTGAACTGGATTCCGACAACGATTCACAAGTACACATCATGGCGAACACCTATAACAATGCAGGTGAGGCCAACAAGGCCATAGCCGTCTATCAAAAGGCAATTGAAGTTATGCCCGGCAACGCCTTCTTCGACCGAAGCCTTGGGCGAATACTGGAACAGGAGAACCGAATCGAGGACGCACTGCAGGCCTATGAATCAGCCGCCGCGAAGAATCCTGATTCGAATTTCTATTCTAACCTTGTCGAATCAACGCGCAGTCGCTTATAGCGTTTATGGCTGGGAGCGAGCCTCTTATTCGATAGCCGCGACTAGCTCATCCCGCTCCTGCTCTGGCAGATCTGCTAGGCGACTAACTTCTGCATAGAAAGCGGAAAAATCCTGATTCGATTTCTCGAACACGGCAGCGAAGAATGGCAGTAAATCGTTGTAGGAAGCGACCGTTGAAAGCTGCGCATTGTTTAGCGACTCGGAAAACCAACCATCGTAACCCTCATAACCTTGCCACTGCAGCTTCAGCGCCGCATATTCTTCGCGCAGCGCCTGCTGCAGTTCCAGTTTCTGGCTCCGCATCGAAGGCTCATTGGTCTCTTGCTTATAAAGCGACTCAAAACGATCTCTATAGTCGGCAACCAGGTCAACGAACTGCTGCTGTCGATCATAGCCCAGCAAGGCCGCATCGATGTTAGATACCTCATTGCTCTTAGTAAGCCAGCGCCGGACCCCTTCTCTTTCTACCGCCGTAGCAAAACTCTCATTAAAGGTTGTATTACTAGGCAAATAGACGAGCTGATGAGCAAGCTCATGAAATATCAAGCCGGCGAGCTGATAGTCGGCACGATTCAGCACCGTGCTGAGTAGCGAGTCTTCGAACCAGCCCAGAGTCGAATACGCGTCGACCCCACCTGTGTAGACATCGAACCCGTCTTCTTCAAGCTTCGCGGCATAGCTCAGGGCGGACTGCTCTGAGAAATAGCCACGGTAGGCTACGCAGCCCGCTATCGGATGGCACCAATTCACTGGATCGACGGAAAACTCAGGTGCGGCAAATACATTCCATACCACGTGCTCTCGCTCTATATCGACATAGCTTGAGTAGTTTCCTCCAACTGGCAGGCCCAACTCAATCTCGGCGAACTCGCGAATAGCCATGACCTTAGCAAACTTCTCCACTAGCTCATCAGGCAAGTCCTGCTGTGCTTTTAGTAGTTGCTGAATATCTTCTCGCCCGAATACGATTGTTAGCTGCCCTCTTGCAGCCTGCGAGTAATAGCCCACGGTCTCACAGGAGACCAACGCGATCGATAGCAGTACGAGGAGCGCTGCCTTCACGCTATTCGATCTAAGAAGGTTGCGAGGTTTCTGCACCAGCTATTCTCCCGCAAGCGTCGCGATAAGGGTTCGCGAACTCGCGCTATTGCGATGCTCGCCGAGATAGATACCCTGCCAGGTACCCAGCTGCAAACGTCCCTGCGCTATTGGCAGATTCATCTCACAGCCTAGCAGAGCTGACTTGATATGAGCAGGCATATCGTCGGAACCCTCAGAAGTGTGCTCATAGTCGGGAGCATCTTCCGGTGCGTGTTGATTGAAATGTGCTTCCATATCACGCCGCACCGAGCTGTCTGCATTTTCATTGATGCTCAGTGAGGCCGAGGTATGCTGCAGAAAAAGATGCAGCAATCCAACATTGATAGACGAAATCTCAGGAAGGGCTTCTAGTATTTCATCGCTGACCAGATGAAAGCCTCGAGGCTTTGCTTGGAGTTTGACCGACTTCTGTAACCACATATAGGGAGCCTCTGGCTCAGTTTATGACCACTGTGGCTTACATACCAATCAGTTCGATCTCAAATAAATTTGCCCAATGTTTGCCGGTTACGAACAAACGTTTCGCCTCGGCGTCCCAGGCAATACCATTAAGCACCGCCTCGGAGCTTCCCAATTGGGTTTGTCCGGACAAGCCTGTCAAGTCTACGATGGAATTGACCTCGCCGCTTTCGGGATCGATACGCAGGATAAAATCTGTCTGCCAAACATTCGCCCAGACCTCGCCGTTAATATATTCCAGCTCATTCAATTGATTTATGGCATTACCGTTGAGCTGGACTTCAACCTTGCGCACCGGCGCGAAAGTCTCTGGGTCCATGAATTGCAGAGTCGCCGTTCCGTCACTCAGGATAAGATGGCTGCCATCGTAGGCGAGTCCCCAGCCCTGCGTTGCATTGTAATGTGATCCCATCGATTCGAAAGTCGTCTTGTCATGTACAAAGACGAGATGAGACTGCCAGGTTAGCTGATATATTTTATCGTCGACTATTTGGATGCCTTCTCCAAAGTAGCGCTGCGACATGCTCTTGTTCATCAGCACTTCGCCATCCTCGAGATTTATCTTGCTCAAGTTTGACTGGCCTTTCTTGCCAGTGCCCTCGAACAGAAACCCTTCGTGATAGAGCAGACCTTGAGTAAAGGAATTAATATTGTGCGGATAGATATTCAAGATATTGTAGCCATAGCGAGCCACCTGCTCTTGTGCTTGCGACAGAGGATGCACAGCACAAAATAACAAGAAGAGTAATACCTGTGATTGCTTAAGTCGAATACTCAAAATTGTCCCCCTAATATCCCATGTTATAGTATAGCCCGAACGCATTAATCACAGCTGAATGATTGGAGCACTGCATGTCACAAGACTGCCTGTTTTGCAAAATTATCGCAGGGGAAATACCCTCTAACAAGGTTTATTCCGACGATGACGTGTATGCCTTTCATGATATTAATCCTGCCGCACCTACGCATATCCTTGTTATCCCCAAGAAACATCTGACCTACGTGAGTTCGGCAGATGACGGCGATGAGGCGCTGCTAGGTAAATTGCTATTGAAAGCCAATCAGATCACCGCAGACCTAGGCCTGAGTGAAGATGGATTTCGCTACGTGATTAATACTGGCCGCGATGGCGGACAGACTGTCTTCCACCTACATCTGCACATTCTCGGTGGTCGTGCGCTTGGCTGGCCTCCGGGTTAGTACTGATAAGTCTAGCATCAGAAAATGGAGTACAAAAAACTAACTGCGTAGCAACTGCAGCTGTGACTCCTGCGCATCGAACACGCCCTTCTCGGTAATAATCTTTGTGACTAGACGCGCGGGCGTTACATCGAACCCAAAGTTACTCACCGCTACACCTTCAGGACAAAGTCTAATCTTGCTCAATAGCCCATCTGCATCGATGCCGCTGAGGTGACTAACCTCTTCAGCATCGCGCTCTTCTATTGGAATTTCTTTGATGCCGTCCGTCAGCGTAAAATCAATGCTCGACACGGGCAGAGCAACAAAGAATGGAACGTCATTATCGAACGCAGCCAACGCCTTCAGATAGGTACCAATCTTATTGCAGACGTCACCGGTAATTGTGGTTCTATCACTACCGACGACACAGCAATCCACTAAGCCCTGCTGCATGAGATGACCGCCAGCATTATCTACTATCAGAGTATGCGCTATCCCTTGTTGGCCAAGCTCCCAACAGGTAAGCGATGCTCCCTGATTGCGAGGTCGAGTCTCATCTACCCAAACATGAATTGGCACTCCCTCCTCGGCAGCCTTGTAGATGACAGAAAGCGCCGTCCCCCAATCAACGGCCGCTAAGGCTCCCGCGTTGCAGTGAGTTAGAACGTTTAATGACTTACTCTGATCTAACTTTGCATCCCAAATCTCTCGCAGTAGCTTGGCTCCCTGCGCGCCAATTTCGGCGCAGATCGCACTGTCCTCAGCGTCTATCGCTCGAGCTTGCTGCAAAGCAACTTCGACTCGCTTCTCGACTAGGGTGTTTCGCAGCGCTGCATTCATTCTATCGAGAGCCCACTGCAAGTTTATGGCAGTAGGCCGCGTGGCAGCTAATCTATCCACCGCTACCGCTAACTGATTAGGGTCTTCAAGCAGTGCCAGATACACACCATAGACGGCTGTCACCCCTATCAAAGGCGCGCCTCGGACCTTCATCGATTCGATTGCATGACAGGCATCGTGCAGAGTATTAAGTGTAACGATCTCGAAACGATGAGGCAGACGAGTCTGATCGATGATGTTGACGCTATCGTCAGATTCATCAAACCAGATGCTTTGGAAATGCTGGCCATTCACGTTCACAGTCGTATCGCCCGCTTAATAAATTTAGAAAGTCGTGAAATTAGATGACGCGCTCATTGCCGCCGTCGATTGGTAACTGCGCTCCGGTGGTCTTGGCGAGTGAATCTCCTGCAAATAGTGCGGCGGCCTTCGCGACGTCGATTGATGCAACTTCAGTGCGTAGCACATTCGAAGTCTTATACTCCTCAACGCTAACACCATAATATTGGGCTCGGCCTGCCAACACTTCGTCAGTCCATATCCCGGTATCATACACGGCATTCGGATGCAGCACGTTGACTCGTATGCCTGCCTCGCCCAACTCCAGAGCAGCGACGCGCGCCATCTGAGTAAGGCCGGCTTTCGCGACAGAATAGGCGGCAGCACCCGGTCCTGGTGCAGGCACATTCTTAGATGCAACGATAACCACAGCCGGATCGAACCCATTTCTTAGAAAAGGGGTAGCGGAGCGCAACAGTTTCATGTGCGAGCCCAGATTCAAGCGCTGTGATGATTCCCAATTGTCGTCGTTCATGTCTTCTAGCGATTGGCTCGCGGGGAAACTACCCGCGTTGCTAACTACGATATCAATACCGCCGAATTCGACGACCATCTGCTTTAGCGCGTTATCAATTGCTACGGAATCGGTAACGTCGCAGTGAACTGGCAACACGCAAGCGCTTTCGAATTGAGCCGCGAAGTCTTGGGCGATATCGAGCGCCAACACTACCGCGCCCTTCCCTACAAATTCTTGTACACAGGCTCTGCCTATACCAGATGCGGCGCCGCTCACTACCACCACCTTGCCTTCAAACTCCGGCGCCTTAACCGATGTTTTCAGCTTCGCCTGCTCCAACTCCCAGTATTCGACATCGAATAGATCCTTACTTGGCAATGTCTGCCAACCGCCCAGCTGCTGCGCTTGCTGAATCGATTTGATCGTATGCTGCGAGATATCTTGCACTATGCCTAGGCGCTTCTGGTTAGGAGCTAGATAGACCATACCTTTGCCACGCCAAACACCATAGCGAGGCATGCTATCCAGGCATTGATGAGATTCATCGCTATGCTTCTCAAAATAATTTTTATATTGAGCTTGAAACTGCTGCAGTCCCGCCACAGGGTCATCTGAAAATATGGCAGCAAAGGCTTTCGTGTGTATCGTATGATCGGGCGTCAGCGGCCCGCGAGCAGCCAATTCAGCACAATTCTTCAGGCTCGCGAATCCAGACGCCTGACTTGAGGTCTCAAGCCTAAGCAAAACTGGTCTACCCATAACATCTGCTGCAGATCTTCGTAGGCGGCTGAGCTGCAGACAATCACCGGTGTCGGGGGCATAGGTAGCAGCGGCCAATCCAGTACCACACATCTTTTTGTCTAGGTACTGTTCCGCCTTGCTAACAAGCTCGATCATTGTGCTATAGCTAGCGCCTGCATCTTCATCGAAAGTAAATATGCCGTGATGTAGTAAGACTATGCCGCGCAGCGATGACCACTCAACTGAGGATGTCGCCTGCGCCACCTGCTTAGCCAAGATAAACCCCGGCATTGTATAGGGCAGTATTAATACCTCATCGCCATAGATTTCCTGCAGCATAGCCTCACCATCCGGACTATTACTTATCGCAACGACGGCATCGGCATGACTGTGATCTACGTACTTGTGAGGAATGAGCGCATGCAGAATAGCTTCGACCGAGGGCGTTGGCGCCGCAGGGTCTAGGAGCGCGAGGCGAAGCTGGCGCATCATCTCACTATCGCTGAGACTGTCGAGCTCGCCCAAGCGTAGGAGATAATTCATCTTCACCGCTGGAAAACCCGCACTTTCTATCGTGCGCAGATCCCATCCGGAGCCTTTCACGAACAGAACAGACTCCGTTTCGCCGAATACGTTCCGCAACTCTCCCTTTACAGAAGTATTGCCCCCCCCATGAAGCACGAGGTCGGCGTCCGCTCCCAGCAGCCGCGATGTGTAAACACGCAGGCCAAGATCATCGCCTTCGCCGGCTATGGCTGCAGCTTCGGATTCTATCCAGCGGTTTTTCATGATGTTAGGTAACTCGATTTGAGGTTAAGAGACGCGGCCCTAAACGAAAAACGCACCATCGTAAGCGATAGTGCGTTTCCTTTACTACTCATCTGACTGATCGCAGTTAATAGCTACAATAGCTTGTCATCGAGCCGCTACTTAGGCTCAACAATGGAGATGTTCGACATACCTGCTTGCCGTGCCGCATCCATGATCATCACCAAGGAAGAAACATCAGATGCATTATTCGGCTGAATAATTACTGAGGCAGATGGGTTTTCAGCTTTGAGTTGGTCGATATTGGAGCGAATAAAATTTGGCAGAATCGGACGCGGATTACCGTTAAGGATAATCTCGTTATTAGAGCCAATTTCGAAAAGAATGTTCTTCTTATCGTCATCTTCAGGAGGAGGATCGCTATTATTGTTGTCGCTACTCGCGGCACTCACCGAAGTCTCGGAGAGAAATGTCGCTGTTACTACGAAGAAAATTAATAAGATAAAGACCACGTCCAACATGGGCGTAAGGTCAATCTTAGTATCGTCGCTCTTCTTCCTGCCGGCTATTTTTTTCATTGTCTTGTCCTAACTGCTGGTGTCCTAACTACTTAAGCTGCAGTGGCTCGCAGCGGTGCATCAAATCTGGACTGATTCCACAAATGAGGGAATCGAGGTTCGGAGTATAGCAATCCTTTCGACTGAATTAAAAGGCGGATTTCAGGCCTTCTAGTACGTCTTTATTGCAGGCAATAAAAAAGGGAGGCTGTAGCCTTCTTTTTTTGTCTCCGCGAGCTTAAATACACAGGTTTTTAAATTTAACTATCTGATTTTTAATGAATTATTTCAAATAACACACCTTTATTGGTTTTTCACTACCTCTTCAACGAAGCAACATTGAAATTAATAAGTTCTTTCAGCTGCTTTGGAGTCTTGCCGTCTCGGCTATTTACTCGGATGCCGTGAAGGCTGCTCATCAGAACTTCCGCGGCAAATTCTGCGCTAACACTCTTCTTGACCTTATGATTTTTATGGGCTTCCTTCAGGCGAGCTAATAGGGCTTTGCGAATTGTAGATAGAGAGCCGCGGACGACCTTACGCATTCCCTTGTCGTAGTTAATGCTCTCGCAGACCGAATTAACCAGCAAACAGCCCATATTGCGGTGCTTGTTTGTCACATTGAGAACAGTCTCATCAAAATAGGCTTCGATAGCTTCCCAGGCACCGAGTTTAGAATTCTTCAGGGTGGCAGCAATCTGCTTATCCATCACCTTATTATACTGATCGACACAAGATTTGAAGAAAGTGTCCTTGTCACCGAAAGAGTTATAGAGAGTTCCCCGGTTGATACCCGTGCAATCTAGTAATTTCTGAACGGAGCTTGCCTCGTATCCTTCGCGCCAGAACTGTTCCATCGCGTTGGTTAAAACTTTGTTTTCATCAAATTCGACTGGTCTTGCCATGTTCTTCTACTCAATCTGTGCTTTAAAGTTAAGGGATTAAAAAAGTCGCGTGCATAAGAAATAAACTTGCAATTTGCGCGAGATCATTAGCATACTTTTGAAGCGGGCATTGTAGTACAGCGATTCTTTTTTTACACCCAATGTGCGTGATAATTTCCCTTTTTTACCCGCTAATTAATTTAGATTCAGCAGTACGAAAATAAATGCACTGATTGAGTGCTCCAATGTGATCTGCAGCACGCTCTAGCAGCGTATACATTCGGTGGGTTGCCATGGATTTTAGCCGCCACATCGCTTAGTGGAAAAAAATTTGAATGGCAGTTCAAGAAACAGAAAGAGGCCTACCAGGCGCTAATGGTTTATATTGCATTAATTACCGTCACGACAAGACCGATCAGACCGCCGAACACGCAACCCCAAACGACCAACCAACCTAAGTGCTTGCGAATCATCTGCTGAATTATTTCCTTGACCATTTTTGGCGTCATTTGGTTCAGCCGATCATCGATCATAAACTCCAGCTTGCTACGTATCACCTCATCATCCATAGCAGAGCTTAAGGCGGCTTGGATCTGATCCTGAAAGCTCCCGTCGGTCAGTTGCTCGCCAAAGAAATCACGCATCTTCTCTACAAATGGCGCTTTCAGCGCGTTCAGGGCATCGCGACCGCCCAACATGCCAACCATACTGCCAAACGAGGAGTTCATGATCACGTCGAGCAACGATTCGAAAGCGGCATCGAGATTCAACTCATCGATCGCCTTCTTCAGTTGACCCGTCATCTTCTCGGAGATATCACCGGCACCGTGGAAAAACTCCTCCAGGTCGGCTTTGTGGAAGAACTGCTCCATGATCAGCTGCCTTATGCCGAGTTTGAATTCCTCGAATCGCAGTGGAATTACTCCTGAGCCATAGATTCCCGGAACACGCTCGAATAGCATATGAACGGCTAACCAATTGGTTATGCCTCCAGAAAGTGCAAAAAGACCCGTGTTAAGTACATAAGCTTGGTAGGGCCATTCTACGAGTAGACCGACTATGACTAAGGCCGCTGCAATAAGATTGCTGAGAATACTTATATTGATGGTAGACCTCTTGGGGCGTTGTGATGAGAGTTGGAGACATCGGCGCATCTTAATAGATCACCGCCGGATGGGGCAAGGGATATGGAGATTTACAAGAAGGAAGCCAAACGGACGGAACTTAGCAATTACTGCTATCTATCACTGACCGAGCTGAACCCGATCCATGTAGGCAGTTCGATACATTTTGCTTAAGTCCTTCAGTCGAATCATCGTTCAATCCCCAATAGCGATCGTCGTGTTCTTGACTCTTTATAAGAAGACTCAGAACCCGTCTAAAAGTTACGGTTACTTCTACAATTTGAGATAACACTCATGCAGCAAATGGATGCAGTCTAGCAGAACTACCGACTGAGCTGAATTTAGATTATGATGGGCTGCTATTTCCCTGGAACAAGAGTAAGTACATGAAATTGATAGTAAAATTATCCATCCAACTGCTGCTTTGCTGCCTTTATGCTGCTTCTCTTTCCGTGAATGCACAGAGTTTCAGCCCGCAGTTGACCGAGTATGACCACCCTGATTTACGCGGCGTCTGGAATTTCTCCAACAAGACACCCCTAGAGAGACCTGAACGCTTTGGCGACCAAGAATTTCTGACCGATGAAGAGCTGGCAAGCACACTGCGCTCAAGAGTGGAGAGAGTCGCAGCCACAACAGCGAGAGAGGCTACTACTTCCGAGCGTATCCTGACTACCCAGAATGCTCGCTCGGTAGAAGCTGTGAATAATTTTTGGTTCGAGAGCGACGCACTTGGGGAGAATGGCAGGACTTCGTTAGTAACCTATCCAAGAAACGGCAGGTTTCCGGATGTAGTACCAGGAACCCTAATTCAACGCAGTGATGCTAACGGCGTCACAGTGATACCCGGAGATCGCCCTGTGCGCTTCACCCACGGAGGTATCAGTAGCGATGGACCCGAGGACCGAGGACTATCTGAACGCTGCATGGTCTTTAATTCCGGCCCACCTATGTTTAGCGGCCCCTACAATAATAATCTGCAGATTTTTCAAAACCGCGACCATGTGGTCATCCTAACCGAGATGGGTTTCGATGCACGCATTGTGCCGCTTGAGAAAGCGGGGCATGTCGATGCGACCATAACTCTTTGGTCTGGAGATTCAAGAGGCTATTTCGAAGGCAACACCCTAGTCGTTGAATCAAGGAACTTCACCGATTCCATCGCCAGCATTGGAATGAGGCAAGTTGCCTATGGCACCGCGAAGAATCGATTGCTTATTGAACGCTTCACACCGACGGCCGAAGGCTCTCTAGACTACGAGATCACCATCATTGATCCCGATACATTTCAAGATCAAATAGTAATCCTTATGCCGATGACAAGAACCGACGAAAGGCTATTCGAGTATGCTTGCCATGCTGGCAACTACGCGTTGAGAAATATTTTACGCGGAGCGCGTTCGGAGGGAATTTAGTACTCGATTCACCTCTAAGTGACGGATTCAGCACCAGACTGATTTTCACCGATCAAAGGTGGATGAGATATTAGCCTGCAGGATCGAGGCGCAGAAAATAGCGCGGCGGGAAGCCAGTCAAAATCCTAAACATCAAGCCCAGTGAATTATCCGCACTCACCGAATCATGCTCTACGCCTTCAACGGGCATTGCAATATAGCTGCCCTGCCCACTTTCCAAACTTACCTCTACGGCTGGGTTGGCGAGCGCTTCCCTATACCATGCACGAGGCCAGTGATTGGCTGCAACGTAGAGCTGCTCGGCACTATCTATACGTGCCAGTATGCGCTGATTAACTGTTCCATCAGCATCGATCGTTGCAATCTGCAGCGTGCTCGCGCTCTCGGGCTGGAAATAACCGAGCGAGGATTCGAATAGCACGACAAGCAGTGTGTATGAGACCAGCAGAATAATTGCACTCTTAAGCGGCTTCTTTGTCAGAACTTGTTTCATAAGCTTATTTCGAATCGATTATTGTGCGGCTGGTGCTGGACTATCTGGAGAACCAAATGCCTGTTTGAACTCAGGCTCTAAATCTTCCCACAGTCCTTCTAGTTTATAGACTGCGCTGGTCAAAGTATTCACTTGATCTCCGAAGATTCGGTCGAATAAATAGGCCCCAACCGCCAGTGGAATATTCGCGGTTAACAAGCCAATCCAAGGAATATTATTACTAACCGGCAACGTCAAATACATTTCGCCCACGATGCTTTCGTCTTTAAGATTTAGATCGCCTGTGATCTGATAGAGACTAGATGGCCCTGAAATTACTAGCCTGTCTTCGATGTGCACCTGTCCATCGACAATTGACATCTGCCCCGAGATTTCATCGTAGGAAAGCCCGCTTCTCAGCAGGTCATCACTAAATCGTAGTCGGCGCATAATCGCATCGAAGTTTAGAATACTGATTAGCTTAAGCGCACCCGCGGCGCCTGCGCCTTGCAGAAATCGTCCGTCTTCTATATTTATCGCAATATCTCCACTAAGATTCGCCGCTGTAAAGAAGGCGGGGCTGCCTGGCCAACTCAAATCGGCTACAAACTCAGCAGAGTTACTCTCTAAGCTTGCCGCGTATCCGTTCGCCGTCAACACATCCGCCATATTGTCAGCTGTTAGGATGCCAGTTAACGAGCTCACGTGTGCAGCACCATCAAAGTGCCAACTGAAATGCGGAACCAGAAGCGGCTCGCCTGCCTCGATATCTAGAGGATCATTCTCAGCTTGTTCAGAGGAAATGGTATCCAGACCTAGCCGTAATCCACGAAAGTCGAAGGCAAGGTCATCTATTTCTGCGCCCTCGGAATTTGGGTTCAGAGTAAAGCTCCAACTTCCATAGGGGCGACCTCCGATGAAGAGCTCGTTCGTTGAGAAGTGCATACGCGGCAATTCACGGGGGTCGATGTCTGCAAGAACATCTACAGGCTCTTCCTCTTCAAATAGTAGCTGCTCAACTCTCTCCTCTTGCATAGGGCCGGTTTGATCTCTATCCTCCCCTGGTAGTCGTAGATACTGTAAATCGACACTCAGGTAGTCATCACTGTCGAAGGGTAGTCTCACCTGTCCCGCGACTGAATTGCTCTGTAGTGCTATCTCCCAATTATCCTGTGTCAGCGCAGGGGTAATGCGCATATTCACATCACTTAATTCCTCACCATAGAACTGGAAATTCTCTATTTGTAAGTCCACAAACTCAATGGCGCTCCTCATGCCCTCAGACACAGACTCATCGCTGTTAAATTCGGCGAGAAAATCACCCCACTGCTCTAGCTCGAACCGATCTATATTCCCTAGTACTACTAATCCTTCTGATACATTGTCGCGAAGGTTTTCGAAATTGCCCTGAGCCTCACCAACGAATACCAGCCCATCGCGAATTTCCCCTTGTTCTAATTCCAGGTCGAAACTCAATGTAGGGCCTAGAGAACCAAGAATTTTCTGTTGATCACCAGAGAACGCCATATCGAGCTTAAGAGGCAGCTCAACTTCTACAGATTTCATAAAAGGATGGGGCAAAGCCAGCGAGGCACCTAATAGTGTAGAGTCTATTATCAGGCGATTCGGCACATCGCCAATACCAGTCTGATCAATGCTCAGATTAGCCTGGTAGGCAAGCTGCCCCTCCATGTTCCCCAAGACATCTTGTACGAACTCGCTTTGCATTGGCCAGGCAGTAAGTTGCTCGGGAGTCACTAGGCCAGAGGCTCTTACGCCAATCGATTCGAGGTTCCCGCCAATCAAATTGGAGCTCAGCTGTATATTCGCTATCTGTCCGAACAAGCGCCCCGACAACTCGCTATCTTCGACGCCGGTGCGTGTATCGAAGACAACTGGCCCAGTTAGCTCATCTATCTGTATCGCATAGTCCGGGATGAGGAGATTGTTGTCTTCCAAGTTCATATCTAGACGAACCACTGTTTGCAGCTGCGGACTATTCAGCGGCACTTCTAGCGCAATGTTCGCATTGAAATCGCCCTGGGCCTCCCAATTCGCAAGGGCAGCCTTTAGGCTCTCGCCGACTACGGCGTTCTGTAGATAATTTAGCCCATTAGCTGTAGCTCCATCGGCCGTGCCCTGAATAGACAACCAGTTTTCGCCTTGTGCGTTCACTCTAATCGAGCCATTCACAGATGTGGCAACGACATCGAGACTAGTTGATCGTTGCACCTCAATATCAATATTGTTGTCATCCTCAATCACGAAGGCGGTCACTTCACTCAGATTGGGCCACTCATCACTGAAGTTGAGTTCGCCCTCATCCAGCAAATAGAAACCCTGAAAAGTCTTAGCCGACGCTGCTGCATTGGGTAGCGTAGAGCCGCGATACACTGCACCGCTATTTGTCAGTATGCCATCGAGTATAGCTCCATCAAGCCACTGCATGGTATTCACTAAACTCTCATTCACTCGCGGTGCATCGAGAAGATAGGCAGCACGGCCGGCGGCGTCGAAACGTAGAGCCCCAATAAGCAATTCCAAATCAGCTGTCGGCTCTCCCTCATTCGGGCGATCGATTACAGAAGTGAATTGCACGCGCCCTTCGACAACATCTGTCTGAGCAACGACGGCGTTGCTCTTTAATCGAAGATGCATCCCATCGTTAAGGTCCAAACTGAATCCGATACTGCCGTTGACATAGTTATGATCCCAGGTACTAGTAAACACATTGGGAATATTCAAGCGGAATCGATTCGATTCAATCTCGGCAAAACCCGTAGCACTTCGACTGCCGAGATCGAAGTCGACCTCCGCGTACCCATCCAGACCCCACATGTTTGGAGAACCACGCACCGACCCAATATCGACATTATTCAAATTTGACTTAATCAGCACATGCTCTTGCGAATTCTCTTCTAGCGGCAGCGCAATGCTAAAATTTTCCAACTTCCCTCTAGGTGCATACTGTTCAAGCTGCAGCCGCGCACTCTCACTTAACAGGCCACTGCTCTCTACGAACTGCGCAATCAGAGAGACATCAATACTGTCTGCCCGCACAGCTAGGCTCGTTTCAGGGTTTAGCGCTACGAAAACATTGAAAGGTGACCAGCGTAATTCCTGCCAGGAAAGTCCCAAGTCTGACAACGACAATTCCCAACTATCATCAGCTGGCTGCCTTACCAACCCAGCCCTACCCGATAGGTCGTTCAATGATAGAGAATCAGACGCGCTGCTAAGCAATGCTAATGTATCCAACTCGAATTCGGAGGCAAATTCACTCAACTCGCCTCCCTCGAAGGTAAGCCAAAAACTCCCGCCCCCAAACAACTCATCAATACTCAGATCTTCTAATGTCTGTCGCTGAAATAGCTCACTGTAATCAGCACTAGGAAGCTGAATGTGCAACTGCCCGTCCATATCGGCGAGCTCAGTACCAGTAACTTCAAAAGAGAGCACCATCTCTTGAGGCGAATCGGCCAAACTGAGATTAGCATGTAGATAGTGTGTATCATCACGATTCGCGATGATCGCTAATCCATTGCGAAAACTGAGTATCTCGCCGTCGAAGGCGTGCAGATTTATTGCCACGTTGCGCAAGCTAAGTTGGGGAATTTGTCGCAGGGTCCGGTATAGACTATCAAAGTCAACCGATGCGGAGTTACGACTCGACAGTCCGCGTAGCAGCCACGCACCGGAATCTAATTGATCGAGATTGATCTCCAATGATTCCACGACGAAATCTTCCAGAACCCAAGCGCGTTGCCAGATGCTCTGAGGAATATCGACTATCACTGAAGCGCTTTGCAGAAAAAGTGCGGCCTCTTCTGCCGGCGCTGCATCGTCACCAGCGACTAGCAGCGTCATGCCGTTCACATGGAGGATTGGATTGAAGCCTTGAAAATCACCGACCAGCGATTCCACACTTATAGGAATACCGCTGCGCTCAAAGACTTGTTCTTCAAAGAAAGAGACGTAACCCGAAACGGCCGGCATAAACTGACGACCTGCGCTGACATAAGCAGCCACCAGCACTAAAGCGACGGCCAGCATCAGTACGAGCTGTTGGCGAACTTTTTTAAGAATTGAACTTAGCATGTTCGAGTCTTGATACGGTTCTCAGTAGATGCCCAGCTGCCACCTCTAGGAATAAGCACGCAAACTTCTGTACGTCCTGCACGGTATAGCGCAGGTTTGCTGAACCGTAACTGAAAGTGAGCTAACGGAAACTCCACTAAAATAGGGAGCCTTTCAGCCAGAGAGAACAACGTCAAACTGCTCTTGAGTATACATGGGTTCAACCTCTAATTTGACCGTCTTCGCCACTAATTCTTGCAGATCAGCCACGGTATCCGACTCCTGATCAAGCAACCGATCAATCACCACCTGAGATGCCATAACTAACAGCACATCGTTATCAATGGCGTGAGCCACCCGCAAGATTTCACGGAATATCTCATAACAGACCGTTTCTGCAGACTTTTGCGTTCCGCGACCTTCACAGATTGGGCAGGGGCTATTCAGAATCTGCCCCAGACTCTCCCGGGTCCGCTTGCGTGTCATCTCCACGAGGCCGAGTTCAGATATACCAGTAATCGAAGTGCGTGCCGGATCTTTCCCCAGAGCTTTCTCTAATACCCGATGGACCTGTCGCTGATGCTCCTCGTCGAGCATATCGATGAAATCGAGGATAATAATCCCTCCGAGATTCCTGATGCGAAGCTGCCGAGCGATCGAAGTAGCTGCTTCAAGATTCGTTTTTAGAATGGTCTCGGCGTGATTCTTAACTCCAAGATAGCTGCCAGTATTCACATCGATAGTCGTCATGGCTTCGGTCTGATCGATAATTAGATCGCCACCGGATTTCAGCATTACCTGCCTGCCCAGAGCCTTGTTGATCTCATCCTCAATGCCAAACAGATCGAATAGTGGACGGTCGCCAGCATAGGCCTCCAACTTCGAGGTCGAATCGGGAATAAAGTCTTCTAAAAATTGCTGGATCTTTCCCAACGATCGCTCGTTGTCGACACGAATTTTTTCGACGTGAGATGTAATAAGATCACGGATGATTCGCATGTAGAGCGGCACTTCGCCATAGACAGTGCTGACTTTATTTGTTCTCTCTATTCGCTGCTGCACTTTTGTCCACAACCGGCGCAGGTAACGGACGTCTTCACAGAACTCTTGGGCTAGCCCTCCTTGTGCCGCGGTTCGCACTATAAATCCACCATGCCCATCCCAAGACTCCTGCTCAAGGCAGTGTTCGAGCTGCCCAAGTAGTCGCTGCCGTTCTCCCTCGGCCTCGATGCGTTGTGAGATACCTAAGTGGTTGCTTCGAGGTAGATAGACTAGGTTACGAGAAGGCAAGGTTAAGTTAGTAGTTAGACGTGCCCCTTTTGTACTAATCGCATCCTTTGCAACTTGCACAACTATAAACTGCCCTTCGCGCAATAATTGTTGAATCGCCTTCGGGCCCTCGTCTTTAGTCTCGAAACCATCTGAATCGATTGCCGCTATATCGGAGGCATGAATGAACGCCGCTTTCTCCAAGCCAATATCGACGAAGGCGGCCTCCATACCGGGCATCACGCGTATGACCTTGCCGTAGAAGATATCACCCACGTGCCCGCGATGGTTGTGACGCTCGATGAAAATCTCTTGCAGCAGACCATTCTCGATAAGCGCCACTCGAGTCTCCATCGCTGTCACGTTGATGAGAATTTCTTCACTCATAGCTTATTTCACTACCGCCGACTGGTTGAATGCATAGGTACAGAAAATTCGGCGAGCAACTGTGCCGTCTCGAATAGGGGCAGCCCCATAACGCCGCTATAGCTGCCAATTAGTAGCTCTACGAATACAGCGGCATAACCCTGTATGGCGTAGGCACCTGCCTTTCCTTGGGGCTCACCGCTTCTATAATACTGCTGCGCCTCTTTAGCGCTGATCTCACGGAACCGTACCCGCGACTCAGACAACACGGTGCGCTGTTTATCCTTCGTGGCTAGCGTAACTGCACTGAGTACTCGGTGCTCACGCCCAGATAGCTTTAGCAGCATAGCGATCGCATCTGCCTCATCCATCGGCTTACCGAGAACGTCGGCATCGCAGACAACACTGGTATCGGCTGCAAGAACTAGGGTGTCGCTTGAATCCTTACTTGCATGGAGTGCGCACAGCGCAGAGTCCGCCTTCTCTTGCGCCATGCGCGTAACATAATCATTCGCAAGCTCACCACTTCGAATCGATTCGTCAATGTCCTGACTCCGAACCGTGAAACGAACTCCAATCTGACTGAGCAGCTCCTGCCGCCTGGCGGAGGTGGAAGCAAGTATGATCGACTCCATCCTGAACCCGCCTAGCGCACATCGAAGCTACGGCGAATTTGTCGTAGCAGTTGAAAGAGAGAGGGCCAAATCACGGCGCTGGTTAGCGCGGCCATTAGGAACACGAGGTTAGAAGATACACTCTGGCCGGTCACGATTTGCAGCCAATTACATAGCATGAGATTGAGGCCCACCAAGGCAAGCACCAGTCCGCTCTGCTGCAGTGTAGAGAACATTCGCATACGTTGATGCAGGCTAAGCGCGACATAGGCAACAACCACGAGCGCCAGCGAATTCACGCCCAGAGTCGAGCCTTCGAGTACATCTAATACCAGCCCTACTGCCCACGCCGAACCGATGCCAACGCGATAAGGCAAAGCCATAGTCCAATAGATCAATACCATCGGCACCCATTCAGGGCGGTAGTTCATCGCCCATTCGGGGAAGGGAACAATAGCCAAGAGATAAGCTATAAAGAAGCTTAGAAAAATGACCCAGATCGAGTGTGATCTATCTTGCATAGCTGCGCCTATTGCACTGACGCGTCAGGCGAGAGTGCGGGTATTTGATCTGCTGCAGTCGGTACATTGGTATCTTCTTCTAACTCTTCTTCACCAGCACCGACAGCAGGCACCTCGGCTTCCACTATATCTGCTGCTGCGCGAACACTTGTTTGTGACTCAGCACGCTTAGACACCAAAAGCACATGACGCGTACTGTCTAGCTGCGCTAGCGGTCTTGCCTTAATTGTTGCGAAGTCTTGACCAGGGTCGGTAAACACGCTGACTATTTCGGCAACTGGGTAGTTCTTGGGATAGACTTGCCCCATACCTGAACTCACCAATCTATCGCCGGCTTTCATGTCTTGCGTCTGTGTTACAAATTCCAATTCCAACTCAGTTGCGGTCGTGCGGCTTCCTCTGGCCAACGCGCGTTCGCCATTGCGATTCACCTCGACCGGGGTCACGTGATGAGGATCAGTGATCAGCAAGACCCAAGAAGTAAAGGGCAGTACTTCGTCCACCTGCCCCATCAAGCCATTCGCATCGAGTAAGGCCTGGCCCACGAAGACTGCTTCGCGAGCCCCCTTGTTGATCAACACCCTCTTGGAGTAAGGATCGGGAGATATGTTAATAATCTCTGCAGCCAATACATCGCCATTGATTCCTTGAGTTGCCTCGTTCAATGCGAGTAGTCGATTGTTCTCGCTAACTAGACTCTCAAGCAACTGCAGCTCACGCTCGGCGACGAGCAAGTCCGCACGCATGCTATCGTTTTTTTCTAGAAGGTCGGTGCGGGAAACGAATACATCATCGATCCAGAAAGAGACACGCGTCGGTATATCCGCAACCCAATAGACCGGGGTGGTGGCATAGCCAAGGCCAAAACGAATGCGTTCTAGGTAGCCGAAGCGCGCATCTGCAACCATGATGCAAACGGAGAGGAATATAAAGGCGAGCGCCCGATACTCAAGAGCGACACCTTTTACAAACAGAGTCTTATCGATGGCTGCTGAACCTCTTCGCTGGAAGCTAAGACCTTAGAGCTAAGTGGGCCCTGATTCGAAGGCTCGAATCAGGGCCTCTCGATTCAGACCCAAGGGGAAAACCCAAAGTATAGCAGCCCCATAAGGCGTACACGAGGCAGCAACTGACGGTCTATTCCAGAGTCAACAGGTCGATATCGTGGGTATCCATCAATTCCATTGCCTTACCACCACCGCGCGCCACGCAAGTTAGCGGATCATCTGCGACGATAACAGGCAGACCGGTCTCTTCGGAAAGTAATTTGTCCAGATCCCTAATCAGAGCACCACCGCCAGTTAGGACGAGGCCGCTTTCGGCAATATCCGAGGCTAACTCTGGCGGAGACTGTTCAAGCGCACCCTTCACCGCCTGCACAATCGCCGATAGTGGTTCCTGCAGAGAATCGAGAATCTCATCGCTGTTTAGAGTAAAACTACGCGGCACACCTTCGGCCAGATTACGACCACGAACATCAATCTCACGAATCTCTGTGGAGGTTCCCACATAGGCACAGCCGATCTCTTTCTTGATGCGCTCCGCTGTAGCTTCACCGATAAGGCTGCCGTAATTTCGGCGCACGTGGGTAATGATAGCCTCGTCGAAGCGATCGCCACCAACGCGAACTGATTCAGAGTAAACCACACCATTTAAAGAAATAATCGCAATCTCGGTAGTGCCACCACCGATGTCCACAACCATGGAGCCACTCGCCTGCTCTACCGGCAGACCGGCACCGATAGCAGCCGCCATCGGCTCCTCGATTAGACGTACGTCACGCGCGCCGGCGCTAGCTACCGATTCACGGATAGCACGGCGCTCCACTTGAGTAGATTTACAAGGAACACAGACCAAGACTCTCGGACTGGGCGGGAAGAAGCTGTTCTCATGCACCTTATTAATGAAGTGCTGCAGCATCTTCTCAGTTACCTGAAAGTCTGCGATAACTCCGTCCTTCAAGGGCCGGATGGCGTTAATATTGCCGGGAGTTCGGCCCAACATGCGCTTGGCATCCGAACCCACAGCCGTAACGGTTTTCTGACCATGGTGAGTGCGGATAGCGACCACTGACGGCTCGTTTAGAACGATGCCCTGATCGCGTACATAGATCAGTGTATTGGCCGTGCCTAAATCAATAGATAGGTCATTGGAGAACATTCCCCTAATTTTTTTGAACATGTTATTTCGTAGACCTCAATATAAAGACTCCATTTCTGGCATGCATTCTTATTTAAGCGGCATTTCTGCCCAATGATTTAGCGATTGATCGCTTTTATTTCATGCTCGGAACGAATTAATGTTAACCAGCTGCCATTCTTGCCCTATTAAGGACACAGATGTGACACTGGCGGGAATTTCCGAGAGTGATTGACCGGATTCTCTTTTTGGGAACATCGGCAAAATTCAAGTATAATCTGTCTCTTGCACTAATAGCAGGCACTCTAGCAACGGCTAGGGATTTGAGCAAGCGGCAGGATACAAATATTTGAGCCACCGCAAATACTGCAAGTAATTTACTCCCAACACGAAAAACCCCGGAGAATTTCGATGGCTTTGGACAAGACAGAAATAGAAAAAATTGCCCATTTGGCGCGATTACACATTAACGAATCTGAAACCGCAGAGGTGACGACTCGAATTACCGATATCCTGGCGCTTATCGATCAGATGCAATCGGTAGATACCGAGGGGGTCGAACCACTGGCCCACCCTTTAGATCTAGAGCAGCGACTGCGTGCCGACGAGATTACCGAAGAGAACCAGCGCGACAGGCTCCAGAAACTCGCTCCAGCGAGCGAAGACGGCTTGTATCTGGTACCAAAAGTACTCGAGTGATCTGACTGAAAGCCCGGACAGCAAACAACTTAACTAACGCAATCACCACAAATGGAATTCACAAATGATTAATAGTACTGTCGCCGAGATCTCCGCCGCTCTCGCTGCGGGCGACATCTCCAGTGTCGAAATTACGCAGGCTTATTTAGACCGCATCGCCACTTTAAACGGCGAGCTCAATGCCTTTATTACTGTATGTGAAGATTCTGCTCTGCTAGCCGCAAAAGCTGCTGACGATGCGCGCGCGAATGGAAATGATAGCCCGCTACTCGGAATCCCATTGGCGCATAAAGATATATTCTGCACCAAGGATATTCTGACCACCTGTGGCTCGCGCATGTTGCACAACTTCGTCTCTCCTTATAATGCAACTGTCGTAGAACGCTTCATTGATGCCGGCACCGTATTGTTAGGCAAAACCAACATGGATGAGTTTGCGATGGGCTCCTCCAATGAAACCAGCTTCTTTGGTGATGTGAAGAACCCGTGGAACACAGAATGTGTGCCAGGCGGCTCTTCCGGCGGGTCAGCCGCAGCGGTCGCGGCAGATCTTTGCGCCATGGCAACAGGCACCGACACAGGTGGGTCTATCCGTCAACCCGCAGCATTCTGCGGCGTAACAGGATTCAAACCTAGTTACGGTCGTGTATCTCGCTGGGGAATGATTGCCTTCGCCTCGAGTCTCGATCAGGCCGGCCCAATAACGAAAAGCGCCGAAGACGCTGCCCTGATGCTGAACGTTATGTCCGGATTGGACAAGAAAGACTCCACTAGCATCGACAGACCAGTCGAAGATTTTACCGCCTCTCTCAATGAGCCCTTAAAGGGACTACGCATCGGCGTTCCAAAACAGCATTTTGCAGAGGGCTTAAGCGCTGAAGTTGAACAAGCTGTTCGCGATGCACTCGCCGAATATGAGAAGCTTGGAGCAACAATCAAGGAAGTGGATCTAACCAATAGCCATCTCTCTGTTTCTGCCTACTACGTAGTCGCACCAGCAGAAGCATCGGCTAACCTCTCTCGTTTCGATGGCGTGCGTTATGGCTATCGCTGCGAAGACCCTGTAGATCTTGAAGACATGTACAAGAGAACACGCAGCGAAGGCTTTGGCGAAGAAGTGAAGCGACGCATCATGGTCGGCACCTATGCGCTCTCTGCGGGTTTCTATGATGCCTACTACCGCAAGGCGCAGAAGATTCGCCGCCTGATCAAGGACGATTTCGATAGAGCCTTTAAAGAGGTCGACGTCATCATTGGGCCAACTTCGCCGCATACAGCATTCAAGCTAGGATCAAAGAGCGACCCTGTTTCGATGTACCTCGAGGACATCTATACCATCGCCGTTAATCTCGCCGGATTGCCTGCCGCGTCTATTCCAGTAGGCATAGCAAATGGCCTGCCTATAGGCATGCAAATAATCGGCAAATACTTTGATGAAGCGAAGATCCTCAATGTGGCTCACCAGTTCCAGCAGCACACAGACCACCG
>Ga0308012_10000163_pt1 | contig 42612 bp, 39 predicted proteins | sample Neamet179_FD_203133 | JGI IMG/M metagenome (GOLD analysis project Ga0308012, IMG submission 203133) | Marine microbial communities from water near the shore, Antarctic Ocean - #179 | ecosystem: Environmental > Aquatic > Marine > Unclassified | place: Southern Ocean | collected 2014-07-25 | reverse complement strand
CATGTTCGTGTAGCCAGCTACACGTCACATGCTCTGCCTTGTATAAATACCAAACAAGTAGCTGTAAAAATAATCTCGAAAGATCAACAGACCCTAAAGACTCTCAACGAATAAGATAACTTACACTAACCTATAATTTGATAGCACTATTTTATTGAGTGCCATCGTTATAGCTATTTAAATGAATAGACTAGTTGATTTGGTACGTATTATTTAGCTTCGTTTTATTAAGTAAGTACATCGTCAACAAATAAGTAGTCATAATAGAATCACACTTAATGGAAAGTTAACATGCGCGCAGTATTTTTAGACCAGGGTACCTTCAGTTCAGCGATTGAATTTTCTCCTATTGAAGAAAAGGTTACAGAATTAACCTGTTATGTTAAAACGTCACCGGATGAAATAATACCGCGCAGTATTGACGCTGATATTATCATTACCAATAAAGTACAATTAACGGCAGAGGTACTCGCAGCCTTACCTAAGGCAAAACTTATCTGTATTAGTGCGACAGGCTATAACAATGTAGATATTGACGCCGCTAAACGTTTAAATATTGCCGTAACCAATGTCAGTGGTTACGCTAGCCAGTCTGTAGCACAATATGTGTTTGCCCAATTACTCGAATACTACCAGCAAACAAGTCATCATAATGCTAATACTGAAAAAGGGTTATGGTCAACGAGTGATGCTTTTTGTTATCACGGTAATTCTATAAGTGAGTTAGCCGGAAAAACGTTCGCTATTATTGGCTATGGTAATTTAGGTGAAGCCGTTGCGACTATTGCCCGCGCTTTTAATATGAACATATTAATTAGTGAGCGCCCTGGCGCTAAAATAATTAGAGAGAATAGAGAGGCTTTTGAATACGTGATAACGCAGGCTGATATTATTAGCTTACATTGCCCACAAACCCCTGAAACCGAAAATTGTATCAATGCAGAAGTATTAAAAAAAATGAAAAAAAACGCCGTGTTAATCAATACCGCACGTGGCGCTATAGTAGATGAAAAAGCGTTACTCAAAGCATTAATAAATAAAGAAATTGCTTACGCTATTTTAGATGTACTGACACAAGAGCCGCCGTCAGTAAATCATCCATTATTAGATAACAACTTACCTAACTTAAAAGTGACTGCTCATATAGCGTGGGCAAGTATTGAAGCGCAACAGCGATTGATTAAGTTATTAAGTCAGAATATTGCGGCCTATATTCAAGGTGAGCAATTAAATCGCTTAGTTTAGCCTTACATAGCGAGTTAATATTATTTAGGTAATTGCCAATCAATTGGAGAAAGAGAATTTTTTTCTAACCAAGTATTCGCTTGAGAAAAGTGCTGACAACCAAAAAAACCTCTATAGGCTGACAAAGGTGAAGGATGAGGGCCAGATAAGACTAAATGCTTTTCTTGGTTAATATTTTTACCTTTTTTATGTGCATGTGCACCCCATAAAATAAAAACACAGCCTTTGTTTTTTTTATTGAGTGTTTGAACAACCTGTTCAGTAAAAATTTCCCAGCCCAGTTTAGCATGTGAATGCGCATTAGCTTGTTGTACGGTTAATACCGTATTTAACAACAGCACGCCTTGTTCAGCCCACGATGTTAAACAGCCATGTGGTGGTTTTTCAAAACCATCGATATCGGTAATAAGTTCTTTATACATATTAACCAACGATGGTGGCACCTTAATACCGGGTTGAACTGAGAAGGCAAGTCCATGCGCTTGTCCTTCGCCATGGTAAGGATCTTGCCCTAAAATAACCACTTTCACATCTGGTAAATCGACGTAGTTAAACGCATTAAATACATCATTATCGGCAGGAAAAATAGCTATACCTGCGGCTCTTTGCTGCGTAACTTCTTTGCTTAACACTTGAAAGTAATCTTTCTTCGATTCACGCTTAATGAGTTGTTGCCATTGAGGTTTGATCATCGGGATACCTACATTACAGGAGAATAAAATGTGAGTGAATAAAGTAACAGATAATAAAAAAGCTATCACCTGCGTGATAGCTTTTTAAGACTAAATGTTCGCTATTTATATAACCTAAAAGTTATATAAATAGTTTGCGCCAATAACTTATGCCAATGACTTATGCTAATAAGTAACTACGTAAATCAGCAAAGTTAGCGGCAAGATCTTTCGACAAAATAGGTTCGCCTGCACAATCAGCCAATTCTTTTGGTAAACCGATAGGTTGACCTAAGATGCTTTCAACAACTTCTTTAAATTTAGCGGGATGAGCAGTACCTAAAAATACACCAAACTCACCTTCAACGCCACTATACTGTAATGCTTTATAAGCAACTGCTGCATGCGGTTCACTGATATAACCTAATTTGGCTAATTGAATGACTGTCGACTGAGTTTGTTCTTCATCAATAGACACTGAGCTAACACAGCCATCTTCAACAATACCACTTTTCAGCATATGTTCAACACGAGGCCAGTTGTTAGGGTTACTTACATCCATCGCATTCGAAATAGTTGCAACAGTTGTATTAGGTGTCCACTCACCTGTTTCTAGGTAACGTGGAACGGTATCATTAGCATTAGTTGCTGCGATAAAACGTTTAATAGGTAGACCCATCGCTTTAGCAAATAAACCTGCGGTTAAGTTACCAAAATTTCCACTTGGAATTGAGAAAACGATATTACTTAAATCACTTTTTACACGCGACAATTGTGCAACAGCTTCAAAGTAATAACACACTTGTGCAAGCAAGCGACTAATATTAATTGAGTTGGCTGAGTTTAAGCCGATTGTATTAGCTAACGCTTTATCATCAAAAGATTGCTTCACTAATGATTGGCAATCATCAAAATCACCATCAACCGCTAACGTTTCAATATTGCCACCTAGCGTAGTAAACATCTTTTCTTGTAGTAAGCTAATTTTCCCTTTTGGATACATAATAACAACACGAATGTTATCAATACCATGAAAGGCATGCGCAACAGCAGCGCCGGTATCACCAGACGTTGCAGTTAAAATAGTTAACGGTTTAGTTTCACCGCTGGCTTTAGCATCTTTGGCAACAAATACTTGTAAACATTTAGCCATAAAACGTGCACCAAAGTCTTTAAAAGCTAATGTTGGACCATGGAATAACTCTAAAATAGCTCTATCAGGACAAATAGGTTGTAATAATGCAGGGAAGTTAAAAGCATCGGTTACAATTTCTGTTAACTCGGCTTTGGTTAAGTCGCCTTCAACAAAGGGTTGTAAAATTGTAACACTACGTTCAACTAATGGTAATGCCAAAAGGGCTTCTACATTATCAAGTTTAGGCATAGCCAATGGAAAGAATAAGCCTTGGTTTTTACCTAGACCCTGCTTTACTGCTTGTGCAAAGCTAACCTGTTCATCATTTTCTTTTAAATTATAAAATTTCACTGTCTTTCCTAATAATCTGGTTGGTATCTACTTTACTTAACGAGTTAGTCGACATGAATCATTACTATTAAGCATAATATTAATGATTCATGTTCTATCGTTTAAAGTGTTGTTGCACCGACATCGTCGACTTTACAAACATGAACAAAACCAAGTGATGTTTGTAAGTAATTATCTTTTAGCCATAAAGCAAATTGCTCTGCTTGTTGTTCGTTATCACAAATACAAAAAAGTGTTGGACCTGAGCCTGAAATACCTACCGCTAAAGCGCCTTGTGCGACTAAGTAGTCACGTGAGGCTTGATACTTAGGTAGCAAGTCTTTGCGATAAGGTTCTGCCACAACATCAGTAAGTACTGAAAAAGCTTGTTGCTTATCTTGACGATGACAGGCATCAACAAAGGTTGCAAGGTTTTGACCGTAACTAATAACATCACTACGACTATAACTTGTAGGTAAAACGTCTCTTGCTGCTTTAGTTGATACTTCAATACCTGGATATGCCATAACATAATAGCAATCATCAAAGGTTGGTAGAATGCGCGAGATAACATTCTCATCGGGTACCATTAATTGCAAACCACCTAAATAACACGGGGCAACATTATCGTAATGCAAACTACCGCTGATCTGTGCTTCCATCTGACCTGTCATTTTTAAAATAACATTTTCAGCAAAACTAAAATCATGAAATTTAGCATAAAAAGCATTTAATGCCGCTAACGCCGCAACAACAGAACAAGCACTAGAGCCTAAACCACTGCCAACGGGCATTTTTTTATCTAAGGTCATTGCTACAACCGTAACCGGTTGCTTAGCAATAATGAGTGCGTCGTTAAAAAGTAATAAACAAGACCAAACAATATTATCTTCTTTATTACTGGGTAATTTATTCGCAAAGTTACCAATAACGCTTAGGCTATCTTCACTGTTGTCGGTTGTACTCACCGTAACAACATCACCTAATAAAGTACCATCAATGGGCTTTACAGCAAGGCCTAAAACATCAAAGCCAACGCTAATATTACCAATAGAAGCAGGAGCAAATACCGAAATACTATCGTTACTAACAGACATTAGTGCTGTTGCTCCCAAGCTAACGTTCTCAATATATCACCAAAAACACCCGCAGCAGTCACTGCAGCGCCTGCGCCATAACCGCGTAAAACAAATGGCAGTGGTTGGTAATAACGACTATGAATGGCTAAAGCATTTTCACCATCTTTAATGCTATATAGCGGATGATCAGCGCCAACAGCTTCAATAGATACTTGGCACTTACCGTCAATAATATTACCAATGTAACGCAAGACTTTACCTTCAGCTTTGGCGTTAGCAACACGCTCAGCAAAATCAACATCAAGTTTTGTTAAGTTACTCATGAAAGTGTCAACATCACCGCTATCATCAAAATCTGTTGGTAATACAGGCTCAATGTTTATATCTGAAATCTCTAATGGCATACCGGCTTCACGCGCCATAATTAATAATTTACGCGCCACATCCATACCACTAAGATCATCACGAGGATCAGGTTCAGTAAAGCCATTTTGTTTAGCAATACCTGTCGCTTCAGATAAAGACATACCTTCTTCAAGCTTACCAAACATGTAAGAAAGTGAGCCTGATAATATACCTTCAAAGCGTTGTAATGAATCGCCCGCTTTAATTAAGCTTTGTAATGTATCTATAACCGGTAAGCCTGCGCCAACCGTTGTTTCATAAAGGAAACGACGATTACTTTTTTGTGCTGTACTACGTAGTTCTTTATAGTATTCCCATGAATCTGTATTCGCCTTTTTATTTGGCGTAACAATATGAAAACCTTCCGCTAGGTAGTCAACATAGCTCATGGCAAGTGCTTCATTTGACGTAGAGTCAACAAAAACAGGATTGATAAGGTGATTATCACGTACAAACCCTTTAAGGTTTTCAACCGTCACAGGCAGTGCTTCAGTTGACTGTGCAACAACCTCTTTCCAGTTATTTAAATCAATACCTTCTTGATCAAACACCATACCTTTAGAGTTAGCAATCCCGTAAACTTTCAACACGATATTTTGCTCTTTTAAGCTCGTTTGTTGACGAGATATCTGCGCGATAAGCTCACTACCCACAACACCACAACCTACTAAGAAAACATCAATCGTTGGTTTGTGAGAGAAAAAGTTCTGATGACTTACTTTCATAGCATCCATACATTGTTTTTGTTCAATAACGACAGAAATACTTCGCTCAGAAGAATCTTGTGCAATCGCTACAACATTCACGTGCGCTTGTGCTAAAGAACTAAAGAACTTAGCTGCTACACCACGTTGGTGATGCATACCATCACCCACAAGAGAAACAATAGACAAATCGCCTTTTAACGATAATGGCTCTAATAAACCATTTAAAAGTTCTAGCTCAAATTCTTCTTGTAAGCTTTGCTTGGCAAGTACGGCATCACTAGAGTAAATACAGAAACTGATACAATATTCACTAGATGATTGGCTAATAAGTACCAATGATATATTTTCTCTACTCATCGTTGCAAACACACGGCTTGCCATACCTACCATGCCTTTCATACCTGGACCTGAAACATTAACCATCGTTAATTCATCAAGGTTAGAAATCGCTTTAACACGCTTTTGTTGATCATTTTCATGAGAAATCAACGTACCTGGAGCACTTGGATTACTGGTATTTTTAATCAAACATTTAATATGGTATTGAGCAATTGGCCCTATCGTTTTAGGATGTAATACGCTCGCACCAAAATATGAAAGCTCCATCGCTTCTTGATAAGATAAATAATCAAGTAACTTAGCTTCTTTGATGAATCGCGGATCAGCATTGTATACGCCATCAACATCAGTCCAAATTTCACAACACTCAGCTTCTGAACACACGGCTAATACCGCTGCAGAATAATCAGAACCATTACGTCCTAACGTGGTAACTTGTGGCTCTGCGCTATTATTGTCAGCATTAACACCAATAAAGCCCGGCATAAGTGAAATATTACTTAATTCGTTATATTCCGCTGTAAATTTTTCTTTTGAAAGCACTAAATCAGCGACAGCATTAAGCGACGAATTATTTGTATAAAGGAATTTCTCTGGTGCTAATAAAGACACCGATAAACCATAAGATTCAAGTACTGCTTCAAGAATAGCAACACTTAAACGTTCGCCAGTACTGATAATGCGAGCACGAATATGGTCAGGGCAATAAGTAAGTAGTGTAGCACCTTGCATATAACGTGATAATTGCTGCTCATAATTAGTTAACGCTTGTTCACAATGTACGTGATTGAAGCTACTAATTGAAGCCGATAAATCATCAACAATCGTTGTTATTGCACGCTTAAAGTGACCTAAGTCAGTAACTAGCTTTGCTTCATCGCTAATATTTTCAGCCATTGCAACAAGATGATTCGTTACGCCTTGTGGCGCAGAAACAACTATAGCTAGCTTTGAAGATTCACTCTCGCCTTTAATAATATCTGCAACTTGGCGAAAACGCTCAGCTGAAGCTAATGAAGATCCACCAAATTTAAGTACACGCATGTCTTCTTCCTTTCTAAAGAAATAATGAGTAAAGCCTCTGTTTTTATTACTATTTTTTCTATTTAAAAATTAAAAAATAGTAACAGAACTTATACTCTTCACTGTAAGCATAAAAAAGCCCGTCACCTTTACAGGTCACGGGCTTCGATAAAATTTTATTTTTTACACGTTAGCCAGCGACCGCCATTCTAATTCGAATGGTAGTGGTAATAATTATAATGTGGCTATTGTATATTTTCATGGCGTTAAAATGCCTTAAATGAGCGTAATTGTCAATCTTTAATGACAAATATCAATAAAGAACAATGATTATTAACCATAAGAATAAATTACATCATGGGGGTAGTTACACCAACCTAATAAACACCGAATAATAACATAACGATATAAGGTTAACGTTGCGCAGACAGTTGCATAATAACCGTAGCGCTTAACATTCCGTTAATTAACTTGGCTTTTTCCAACTTAATTCTGATTGATGCGTATTAAGCCATTCTTTCGCGACTTTAAACGTTGGACAATGCTTTTCTACCAATAACCAAAAATCTTTTGAGTGATTTAAGTACACTAAATGACAGAGTTCATGAACAATGACGTAGTCGATCACAAATATTGGCGTCATGATTAAAAGATAATTAAAGCTGACTTCACCTCGGTTATTACAACTCCCCCAACGTGCTTGGTATTGACGAATATTTATTTTTTTGGGGATTAAATAGGTTTGTTGACTAATACACTCAAGGCGCTCAATTATTAACTGCTCAGCTTGTTGCTTAAAATATTTTTCTAATTGCTTTTTCACTTGTTTAGCTTTTGCTAAAGGGTCAATTAACTTATCATGCGTTTTATTACTGATAATGACATTGAGTTGCCTAAGCGATGGCTTAGAGTCATCAAATGAGTCAGTTTCACTTAATAAACTATTATTAATAAAGACACTTGGCTTATGGGCTAAAAAAATATTCAGCATAAAATGTTCACCCAAAAAGAGTAAACGTGAACCTTGAGTAAAATCAAAACGCTGTGGTCTTGTTTGATGTTCGGCTATTTTAGTGAGGAGCCAAGCTGATTTGTCTTTAATAAAAACATCAATCGTTGTTGCAGGTAAGTAATAAGGTGCGCGCACGGTTACCTTGCCCTCTTTAACCTGTAAGGCAAGTGTTTTTCTCCGCTTACTGCGAATAAGTTGATAGTCCAGCATAAGAACCTACTACAACATTTTAGTCTTAATTAACTGGCTTCACTTAATTTTGTTGGTGTAGCTTTATTATTTTTTACTTTTGCTACCGACTTTCCTTCCGTAATGTCAGTACTTTTTTCAGCCGTCTCTGTCATTGTTATTTTAGTTGGTTTTTTCGCTAAGAGAGCCACTAATACTTCTTCTCTGTGTTCCGCTAAGAAAATGCTTAACTCTTCATTAACGCTATCACTAAGTACAACAGAAGACTGAGTAAACATTTGGCTTAAGTTGTCAGCCATATCCAACATTCTGTCATATTCGTCAGCTGATTTCTTATCCATAAATGTTTTCGCCTCTACCCCGTTTCTCATTACTACAAACCGACTTTCAACTGCCATTAGCTTTCCCCATTGGTTGTTTTGACATTCATTAAAACTCAAAACATTGTCAAAAAATTAATATCCGAAAGTTCTACTTTGTATAAAAATAGCACAAAAAAACGAGCATTAAATTAACATTCACGTAAATAATATTCATTATAATAACATAGCAAACACAAAAGCTGTATATAAAAACAGTTGATGTTAGATGATTTATACGAAGTAAAAGTACTAATTACCAAATATTTTTTCAAACCAAGATCTATTATCTTCTTTTTCTTGTAAACATTGTGTAGAAATAACAATACCCGCTTTTACTGCAGGATAAATAACCGTATTAGCACATTCTTCAGTCACCGCATTACCTGTTTTATTTTCAAATAACGTCACAACAATATCGTCTGGTTTGTCATTTGTTTTATTAACTACTCCTTGTTTTTTCATAAAATGAGCAAATAAAGGTAATGCGCCACTACTCCCCGTTAAACCCGTGGGCTTGTTATCATCTTTTCCTAACCAGGTAGTTACCAGATGTTTATTGTCATAACCAATAAACCAACTATCGCGTAAAGCATTACTTGTTCCGGTTTTACCTGCGACTAACTTACTCTTTAAACGCCATGTTAATGACCTAGCCGTTCCTACCTGAGTGACTTGACCTAAAGCATAATCAAGTAAATAGGCGGTATTTTTTGATAAGCGTTGTTCACCTATATGGGGTTCTTGCCAAAGTGTTTCATTTTTTGATGACAGTATTTTGGTAATCGTGTGAGTTTTTTGATAATAACCTTTATTAGCAATCGCTAAATAGAGTTGGTTAACTTCTAACGGCGACATATTAATAGCCCCGAGTAAAACAGAGGGTCGCATGCGTAAATTGTCCGAGTATCCTAATGTTTTAATGCTCTGTGCTACACGATCCAAGCCTAACGCCATACCTAAGTTAATGGTGGGTATATTAAGCGAATAAACTAGTCCATCAATTAAGGGTACCTGCCCTCGATATTTACCGTCATAATTCTTTGGTCGCCATTTTTTACCCGATCCATTTTTCAACGTAATGGCTTTATCATCTAGCCTAGTCGCTAAATTATATTGTTTGTTATTGTCCAATGCTATGGCATAAATAGCCGGTTTGATTAATGAGCCGATATGACGTTTAGCATTTATTGCCCGATTAAAACCTGCATAACCACTTTCTCTACCGCCAATAAGCGCACGAATTTCACCACTACTAATATCGGTGACGATCATTGCCGTTTCTAAGTCACGTTGTTGATGTTTACGTTCAAGTAAAGGCAATTGTAGTGCAACACTTTCTTCTAATAATTTCTGGCTACGATGTGAAAAGCCAGTAAATACTTTGATGCCTGACTTTTGAGTAAAATTTGACAGGTGTTGATTAAGTTCAGCCTTTACTATTTGTAAATAAGCGGGGTAATTTTTTTTGGCTAAGCGTCGGTTAGCTCTAATAGATAATTCAGACTCTGCTGCCTCTTCAAAATCAATCAGTGATAATAAGTTCTGCTCAAACATAAGTCTAAGGATCAAATCTCGACGCTCTATTGCCCGTTTTGGATGACGCCATGGGTCGTAATAACTGGGTCCTTTAACTTGTGCTATTAATAAGGCAATTTGAGCCGCACTTAATTCATCTATTTTTTTATCAAAATAAAACTGCGCTGCCAAGCCAAAACCATAAATGCCATTAGCCCCATTTTGCCCTAAATATACTTCATTAATGTAAGCTTCAAGTAATTGGTCTTTACTGTATCGAAGCTCTAAAATAAGCGCCATTAAGGCTTCTTTAATTTTTCGTGTGATTGTCCTTTCTCGACTAAGAAACATATTCTTAGCTAATTGCTGCGTTAACGTACTACCCCCTTGCACTGTTCGTCCTGCACGAATATTGGTAAATAAAGCTCTGAAAATACCTACAGGTGATACCCCGTGATGATGATAAAAGTCGCGATCTTCAATTAATAAAAGGGTATCAATTAATTGGCTAGGCAGTTCCTCTAGCGATACGAGCACGCGATCTTCTTTATTATCGGGCACTAAACGTGCTAATAATTGTGGCTCAAGCGTTAATGCTGTAACAAGACTTTCATCAACACTCAGTGATACAACGATATTATTAACAACCTCAATACGTAGTTGTTGTGAAAAACGAGACCCTTCAGCAAAATCAAAAGGGCGTTGAAAAATATCTAAACGCTCTGACGACTTAGCAAACTGTCCCACACGCGTAACAAAATTAACTCTTTGGTAACCATTAAGTACTAACGATTCAGTTATTTCAGTTAAGTTAGCTTGTGCACCTAATGTTATTTTTTGTAGTTGCCCATAAACTTGTACTGGCACTTGCCAGCGTTGACCTTCAAACGTCTCCCTTACCTTTGCATCCAGATAAATAAAGACTATGCCTAAGGTAAATAAAGCGGCAATCATCAATTTACCTAAGGTAATACCTATTCGACGCAATACTGTATTATTTTTATTCATTAAGGTTATATGCTTTTATCACGTTATGTATTTCAAGGTTACTTATTTCAACATCGGTTTTATAGTTCATAAGGGGTCTTTTATATGCCGTTTAGTTTTATTGGTTGGCTTTGCGTTAAGAGGATCATCTGGCCAATAATGTCTCGGGTATTGGCTTTTCATGTCTTTTTGTACGGCTTGATAACTACCAGACCAAAACGTCACTAAATTTTGTGTTACTTGAATAGGACGTTTAGCGGGTGAAAGTAATTCTAATAATAAAGGAATGCCTTGTTTATTATTACTCCCCCCTACATTTTTATTAGCAATAAGGCCAACCGTAGGTGTTTGGGTTAAGCCATAAAGCTCTTGCATCGGCAAAGACACTTTAGGCGATTTATCTTGAGAATAACTAATAGGACAATGCCTTCCTGTTGGCCCAATGTACTCAGTAGGTGCTGCTTGGTTTACTATTTGCTGATCTTGATAGCTAAGTAACGATAATAACATTTTTGATAAGTCTAATTTCGCCAATTGAGCTTTAGTTTTAATATGACCAACAAAGGGCGCAAGCCACGTTGATAATTTAGTCATAAGGAGATTGTCATCAATAACCACTAAACCATATTCAGGGAAATACTGATTTAGCCATTGCCAACGAGCTCTAAGCGCTAAATCTTTGGTCTGCCAAGGTAAAAAATTCAATCCTTTTTTAGCAACAAGATCACACCACATAGCACCAATTTTTTCAGGCGTAACATCTTGCTTCAAGGGTTTTTCTGATAAAACGATTGACCCTAATGAGGTTTGCCTTTTTGCAACTATTCTGGCGACTTTATTATCAAAAATAGCGATATCTTGCTGCTTTATTTTAGATTCAAAAACATCGATAATTTCTTCAAAACTAATTTGGCTCGCTAAACGTACCGTTAACTTATTACTGAAAGTATCTTGGCTTGTTTGTGCAATAACAATAAAATCGTCGCTAGCTAAAGCATCTTGCTCATGCATTAAAGCACCTTTACCATTGACACAAATAAATTCACCGTGACTTCCGCGTGACTTAGCAACACGCTCAGGGTATGCGTAAGCAATTAATAAACCTGTTTTTTCTAAATTGAGCGTGTCTAATTTAAGCGAATGTGCACTAAATCGGAGTTTTACCGTTTGAGCGAGACGAGTTGCCTGTTGTAATATTCTTTCTAGCGAAGGCGTTTTATAACTTTTATGCTGAATGAGTAACTGTAATCGATGTACTAAGTCACAATCATATTGCGCCTGCTCACCTTTTAAAATGTCACGTTCTTCGAGTAAAGCGGTAATTAAACACGCTAATAATGTTGAACTTTCTCCTGATTTTTGCGCCATTAATATCATATGTGCGAAACGAGGATGACATGGTAATTCTGAGGCTTTTTCACCGTGTTTAGTTAATATAAATTTATCATCAACAATGGCTAAACTGTGTAACTCTTGCCACGCTTGTTGTTCTTTAATACTACTGGGTAATTCTAATAAAGGTAAATCGGCTAACCTTGAAACGCCCCATCGAGCTGCTTCAATTAGCGTAGGTAATAAATCAGCTTGTTGAATATCATTAACACTGTGCAGCGGCCGACGTTCAAAATCATCTTTACCGTATAAACGAAGACATTGTCCTGGCATTAATCGCCCTGCGCGGCCTGCTCTTTGTACTGCTGATGCTTTTGATATTTGTTTTTGTATTAACTTATTCATTAAACTAGCACTATCAAAAATAGCAACTTTTTCCAAACCGCAATCTATAACAAGGTCAATACCCTCAATAGTCAATGATGTTTCAGCAATATTGGTTGCTAAAACAACTTTACGATAACCGGTTATACAAGGTGCTATAGCCTGTTGCTGCTCTTTTAAACTTAACTCTCCAAATAAAGGACAAACGTGTACTCCTTTTATTTGTTCTACATTTAAACGATCCGATAAAAAACGAATATCAGCAACGCCGGGCATAAAAACTAAGATAGATCCCTGATGATTAAGCATTTTATCTTTAATAACTGACAACGCATGATCACGCCAGCGTTGGTGACCTTTAGGTGCTTGATAATTGACCTCAACAGGAAAGCTCCGCCCTTCACTATTTAAAAAGTGTGCGTCGGGTAATGCCTGACTTAAATATTCAACATCTAATGTTGCAGACATTAACAATATTTTTAAATCATCCCGTAATTCTGTTTGTACTTCTCTGGTAAGTGCGAAGGCTAAATCACCCTGTAAGCTTCGTTCATGAAATTCATCAAAAACAACTAATGCGGTACCTAGCAACTCAGCATCTTTTTGAATTATTTGAGTTAATATGCCTTCGGTAATGACTTCAAGGCGAGTATTAATTGACGTTTTAGTATCATTACGTAACCGATAACCAACCGTTTCACCGACTTTTTCATTAAGTTGTGCAGCTAAAAATGTCGCGATATTTTTAACCGCTAAACGCCTAGGTTGGAGTAAGTAAATTTTCTTATTCGCTAAACTTGGCAAGCTTAATAGCCATAAAGGTAAACGTGTTGATTTACCTGCACCAGGAGGAGCCGATAATATAAGGGTGTTTTGCGCATCAAGCGTTTGGCAAAATTGTTGTTTAATTGCTTCTATAGGTAAAGAAGTAGTTACAAGCATTGATAAAATAAAATTCTTAATAAAGTTATAACCATCATAACAATTATTAGTTGTCGGGCATAATTCAATAACTCGACCTAACTCAAATAAATAATAAAAATGCAGCGACTTACTTTTCAAATTATCTAAAATCTGTTACTAATAAAGGTTCGCTTTATAACGAATATAACCGTAGGGATTTACGATGAAACACTCAGTACAGGGATGTTATCTCATTGAACAACAAAAAAATATTATGTTGGTTGATGTACTAGACGCATTTGATGAAGCGACAGCAGAAAAATATCATAAGGACATACAACAACTTACTGAAAAAATGAGTGGCAGTCCTTGGGGATCACTTATTACTTTTCGTGGTCATGGTGTCATTGCCCCTGACGCAGAACATCGATTACGTGCAACAACACAATATCGGCAACAAAAAGGTATGATCGCTATTGCGGTTGTCATTTTAAATAGTACTAATGCTGATATAAAACAAATGCAGTTTCAACGAATTTATCATGACTGCCAAATTGAGTTTCATATTTTTAGCGATAACGAAAATGCGAGTAATTGGCTCAATGATTTTGTTGATCAAGCTAATACATAATAATAAGTCATTAAAAGTAATTAAAAACGATATGAATCAGGTCAAGTCAACTCAGTATTAGGTTAGCTAATAACACTCTGGTTATCTCTATAAAAAATCAGTTATGATGAGATAAAATTTAATAACTGCCTTCGTAATATGATAATTCAAGTAAAACCTGCCACATTGATTAAGCGTTATAAACGTTTCTTAGCCGATATAAAACTACCCAATGGCGAAGAAACGACCATACATTGCGCGAACACCGGTGCAATGAAAGGCTGTGCCGAGCCAGCTGATACTGTTTGGTATAGCACCTCTGATAACCTAAAACGTAAATATCCTTTTAGTTGGGAAATAAATCAAACGCAACATGAGCATTTTATTTGCGTCAATACTTTACGTGCTAATCAACTCGTCGAAGAGGCATTAAATAAAGGTTTAATCGATGAATTGGCGGGCTTCAAAAGCTTACAACGTGAAGTGAAATACGGTAATGAAAATAGTCGCATTGACTTTTTGACTACTTATCAAGACCTTCCCGACACATACATAGAAGTTAAATCAGTGACTTTGCTAGAAGAAGGTAAGGGTTACTTTCCTGACGCAGTGACTACTCGTGGACAAAAACACTTGCGAGAATTAATAGATATGATCTCACAAGGCAACAGAGCCGTATTGTTATTTGCCGTTTTACATAGCGGTATTAATGATATTTCAGCCGCGATACATGTAGACCCAGTTTATGCCAAATTACTTAAAGAAGCACAACTTGCTGGCGTAGAAATAATAGCGTATAAAGCTGACTTTTACTTAAACACACATGAAATGAATATTAGCTTAGGCAATAAAGTTCCCTTTATTGAACGATAAAGATTGACTAAACCTACTAAAACTTGCTAAAAAAGCTTGCTCAAAATTATTAAATTATTAAATAAAAACATCATTGCCATTAACTAGTTGATATAGTTAGATAAAAAAATTATTTCAGCGAATTAGTTGATTTTTATTATGAGCGACACCATATTAGTCCTGATTCATCGGGTCATATATAAAATATTGGCACTTACAACAAAGGCGCCGTAGCACGTAAAACGTGGTATATTAGTAAATCGCCTTGGTCTATGTAGCATTAGGAGAATAAGCATGCCAACAAAAAAACACAAGCCTCTAGGTATTCTTGCTTTAGCAGGCGTTGCGCCATATCAAGAAAAATCTGGCGAAGAGTACATGGAAGAGCCTCAACAAGAGCATTTCAAGAAAATTTTAGATGCTTGGCGCCTACAGTTACGTGAGGAAGTTGATCGTACTGTATCGCATATGCAAGACGAAGCCGCTAACTTTCCCGATCCTGTGGACAGAGCTGCTCAAGAAGAAGAGTTTAGTCTTGAATTGCGTACACGAGACCGTGAGCGTAAACTGATCAAGAAAATAGAAAAAACGTTACAATTAATTGAAGATGACGATTTTGGTTTCTGTAAATCTTGCGGTATAGAAATTGGTATTCGTCGTTTAGAAGCACGTCCTACAGCCGATCTTTGTATTGAATGTAAAACGTTGTCTGAAATTAAAGAACGTCAAATGGCTGGCTAATATTTAACTAACCTTAGCGAGCTTAAATAAGCTAAATTAGTGAGTCATCGTTAGGTACAGCTAACATGCAAAATTTGCATACCCTTGCATACAAAAAGCGACCAAATGAGGAGTCTAATCAGGCTTCTCACTATCGTGGTCGCTTTGCTCCATCCCCTTCTGGTTTACTTCATTTTGGTTCTCTTATAGCGGCTTTAGCGAGCTTTCTTGATGCAAAAGCGTCTATTAATGAGCGTGGTGAACAAGGAAAGTGGTTAGTGCGTCTTGAAGATATCGACCCCCCACGAGAACAGCAAGGTGCTAGTGCCTCCATATTAAAAACACTCGATGCTTTTGGCCTGCACTGGGATGAAACCGAACTTTATCAAAGTAATCAATCTCAATACTATCAAGATATTTTAGCAACCCTATCGCTTAATAATTTAAGTTATTATTGCCAATGCACACGTGCAAAAATTAAAAGTATTGGCGGTATATACCAAGGTTATTGTCGCACAGTCAATGTACAATCAAACAATATTTTATCTCAACCATCACAGTCACAAAATAGTGCTATAAGGCTTGTTAACCAATACGGTTTATACCAATTTAATGATCTATTTCAAGGTAACGTTGTTTGTAATAAAGCATTAGCTGATGAAGATTTTATTATTCATCGTAAAGATGGTCTGTTTGCTTACCAACTTGCTGTAGTCGCTGATGATATTGCTCAAGGCATAACACATGTCGTTAGAGGTTGTGACTTACTTGAACCTACCGCAAGGCAGTTAACACTTTATAAAACGTTAACGAATTGCTTTTCAAACAAAAATGTATTGCAGAGTGACTTTTTCAAAGACGATTTATCAAAGGATTTTTTCTTAAAAGAAAAGTCATTACAAGATAATTTTTCGCAATACAGTACGCCACAATTTGGACATATCCCGTTAGCCGTAACTCATCAAGGTTATAAACTTAGCAAACAAAATAAAGCGCCCGCTATTGATAATAATAAGCCACAACCTGCATTGATTGCAGCGCTCTCATTTTTAGGTCAATCACCTTTACCTGAACTAGCCAACGCTAGCGTTGAAGAAATAATACATTGGGCAACCATTCATTGGCAACGTAGCAATGTACCTAAAGCGGTTGAGATAAATATTGATTAGCCTGAGTAAAGCGATTGTAAGCACTATTCATTAAAACTGAAACTCATTTAAAGCAAAAATTAATGTAAAACGTAAGTTAATAGTTAAATTAATACTTAAATTAATACTTAAATTAAAGAGGGAAATATTATGTCGACTAACACAAAAAATACGGTTGTTATTACGGGTGCAAATCGAGGTATCGGCTTTGCTATGGCAAGTATTTTTAAACAACGTGGTGATACCGTGTACGCACTATGTCGTCAAAGCTCAAACGCATTAAATGCACTTGATGTAAACGTTGTAGAGCAGATAGATGTGGCAACCAAAGCGGGTACAGATAAAGCCGTATCTGCCCTTAACGGAATTACTATTGATTTATTAATCAACAATGCGGGTATTTTACGCGACGAGCAACTTAATAACTTAAATCAAGACACGATACTTGAGCAGTTTAACGTTAACGCCCTTGCACCCTTGTGCTTCACCCATGCTTTACATGCTAACTTATCAGCGGGCAGTAAAATAGCGTTCATCACATCAAGAATGGGCTCTGTTACGGATAATACTTCAGGTGGCCGATACGGATACCGCATGTCTAAAGCCGCACTTAATATCGCTGCAGTTTCATTAGCAAGAGATCTTGAACACGAAAATATCGCCGTAGGTATTTATCATCCAGGGTACGTAAAAACCGAAATGGTAAACAATAACGGTGTATTAAGTAATGGTGACATTAGTGCTAACGAAGCGTCAGTACGCTTAATTGGTTTAATGGACAATTTAACCTTGGCTGAGTCAGGTGTATTTAAACACTCAAATGGTCAAATATTACCTTGGTAATATGCATTTAAAGAAAGAAATATAGGCTTTAGTTCTTCTGTTTCTTTCTTCCTTATATTTTTGCTGCTTTTTCATGCTATTTATCTCGTCAGTTATTCTCTTTTGCCCTGCACTGTTATATCATTGCGGCATTATTTTATGTCTGTCTTAAAGGTCTGTGACTATCAAAAGCGTTATTAATTTATGCAAAAGAGTTTTCTCCAAAAAAGTGAGTAAAACTGCCGTCGAAACGACTCCTAAAAAAAACGCTAAGAAAAGCACAAGTAACAAAAAAAATGTTGCGACGGCGTCCTTTGATAATCCCTTGATCTTTTCCCGCGATCAACACCCTGTTTCACGCCAATTACTAAGCCCAAATGCACTAAAAGTATTATACCGCTTAAATAAAGGTGGCTTTGATGCTTACCTTGTTGGTGGTGGCGTTCGTGATATTTTATTAGGCTTTAAACCTAAAGACTTTGATATTGCAACAAATGCAACACCAGATGAAATTAAAGATTTATTCCGCAATTGTCGTTTAATTGGCCGCCGTTTTCGCTTAGCTCATATTGTTTTTGGTCGAGAAGTTATTGAAGTTGCAACCTTCCGAGGCCATCATGATAATGCTGCTGATGCAGAAAAAAGTAAAACAACCTCTAAGCAAAGCGAAGATGGCATGTTATTACGAGATAATATATATGGCACTATAGATGAAGATGCTGAGCGTCGAGATTTTACTATTAATGCGCTGTATTACTCATCGAAAGACTTTAAAGTTTATGATTTCGCTAATGGTGTACAAGATGTCAACGATAAAATCATTCGTTTAATTGGTGATCCTGAAACGCGTTATCGTGAAGATCCTGTTCGTATGCTACGTGCTATACGTTTTGCAACTAAACTAGATATGCAAATAAGTGCCGAAACTAAAGCGCCGATTAAAGAGCTTTCGTCATTAATGGGCAATATTCCTGCTGCGCGTTTGTTTGAAGAGTTCTTAAAAATGTTTATCGCGGGTAAAGCGGTTGCTAACTTTGAACAACTGCGTAATTATGATCTCTTTGGTTATTTCTTTCCTGCTGTGGATCAAGCGCTTAACAGTGAAGCAAGCGAACAGCCTTATTTATACAAGTTTATAATGTTGGCGATGGAAAACACCGACAAGCGTATCAACAATGACCAACGTGTAACACCAGCCTTTTTGTTTGCTGCTATGCTTTGGTACCCATTACAAAAGCATATTCAGCAAATTAAAGTCACAACGCAGCTAACTCCACAAGATATATTTTTTGCTGCACTCAATGAAATAATGCCAGAACAGCAACGTAGCATTGCTATTCCTAAACGCTTTCAAGCCGTTATTAAAGATATTTGGATCCTACAAGAGAAGCTAAGTCGTCGCGAAGGTAAAAAAGCCTTTAAAACATTAGAGCACCTTAAGTTTAGAGCGGGTTACGATTTCCTATTATTACGTGCTCAAATAGAAGATACACCAGAGCTAAATGAATTGGCACTATGGTGGACAGACTTTCAAGAAGTATCAAACGAGGCTCGTCTTCAAATGATCAAAGGCGTTAAATTGCCGCAAGGATCAAAACGACGTGCACCTAAAAAGCGTCGTAAGCCTACAGCAAAACCAACTGAATCATAACGACAAACTGATGCAAGAAAAATCAACATTAAAAAAAACAGCTTATATTGGTTTGGGCAGCAATTTATCAGACCCTAGGCTGCAAGTTAAAAATGCAGCTAAAGAAATAGCAAAAATATCAGCAAGTCATGTTATTTCTTTATCGTCTCTGTATTTAAGTAAGCCAATGGGACCGCAAGATCAAGATGATTACATCAATGCGGTTATTTCTATAGAAACAAGTTTATCTGCACTTGACTTATTAGATGCGCTACAGACAATAGAAAACAACGCTGGCCGCGTACGAAAAGATAACCGTTGGGGCGCAAGAATTCTCGATTGTGATGTATTATTATATGGTAATGAATCAATTGAACATGAGCGATTAACGGTGCCTCATTACGGTATGAAAGTACGTGAGTTTGTTTTACTCCCGCTTGTCGAAATTGCGCCTAACTTACATTTACCTGATGGCACTTCAGTTAATGCACTTGCGAACAATATCAGCACTAATGGCATAATCAAATTATGATTAAGCTATCGCTAAAGTGATAACCAAGTGATAACCAAGTGATAAAAATATAAGTACAATTCTTAACGCAATAATAATTTAATCAGCTCAACAACCTATTCGGAAAAGTCATGGCTAAAATAACTACTGCAAGCTTGTTTAAGATGAAAAAACAAGGTGAAAAAATATCAACGATTACTGCCTATGACGCCAGTTTCGCAAAATTATTTGATCAAGCAGGCATACATGCCATTCTTATTGGTGACTCTCTAGGTATGGTCTTACAAGGGCAAGACAGCACGTTACCTGTCACTATAGAAGATATGACTTACCATACTCAATGTGTAAAACGTGGCGCTGAAAAAGCCCTTATTATCGCCGATATGCCTTTTATGAGCTATGCCAATCAGGAGCAAGCTTTAGCAAACGCAGGCCTGTTAATGCAAGCGGGTGCTAGCATGATTAAAATGGAAGGTGGTGCTTGGCTTAATGAAACTATTTCAGCGCTGGTTGAACGTGGTATCCCAGTTTGTGCTCATCTTGGCTTAACACCGCAATCAGTCAATATATTTGGTGGTTTTAAAGTACAAGGCCGTGAAGATGATAAAGCCCAAAAAATGATCGATGATGCAAAAGCACTTGAAGCCGCCGGCGCACAATTATTAGTACTTGAATGTATTCCTGCAAGTTTAGGTGAAGCCATTACTAAAGCCCTTACTATACCCACCATTGGTATAGGCGCAGGTAAAGATACAGATGGACAAATTTTGGTAATGCACGATGCTCTAGGGATTGCCTGTAATTATATGCCTAAGTTTTCACGTAACTTCTTACAAGACACGGGTGATATTAAAAAAGCCGTTGAACTTTACATCAGTGAAGTAAGTCAGGGTAACTTCCCTGCTGATGAACATACGTTTAAATAATTAAAATCAAAACGATGTAAAGCGATTCATTAACCTCTCAAACTAGTAATTTATATTAGTTGCTAGCAACCACAACAAGATTAATTTATGAAAACAGTCAGTGAAATTAGTGAATTACGTGCGCAAGTAAAAATATGGCATCAACAAGGGTTAACTATCGCTTTTGTACCAACAATGGGTAATTTACATTCCGGTCATGTTTCACTCGTTGATGAAGCACATAAGCATGCTGATAAAGTGATTGCGAGTATATTTGTTAACCCAATGCAATTTGGTGCGAATGAAGATATAGATAATTACCCACGCACAATGCTTAATGATCAGCAACAACTGACAAAAGCAGGTACCGACTTACTTTTCACACCAACGCCTGACATGATTTACCCAAAAGGCTTAGATAAACAAAGCTTTGTTGAAGTCCCTAATGTCTCTGATGGTTATTGTGGAGAAAGTCGCCCCGGTCATTTTCGTGGTGTTGCTACTGTTGTTTGTAAACTATTTAACTTAGTACAACCCGATGTAGCCTGCTTCGGCTTAAAAGATTATCAGCAAGTACAAGTGATACAAACCATGGTTGAAGATTTATCTATGCCAATTGTTATTATTCCGGTAGAGACACGCCGAGAAGAAAGTGGTTTAGCACTAAGTTCTCGCAATGGTTACCTAACCGCAGAAGAAAAAGCAAAAGCGCCAGTACTGCAAACAAGTTTACAGTGGTTAGCTGGACAAATTACTCAAGGTTTTACTCAACAAGAACGTATCGATTTTATAGGCTTAGCTAAAAAAGCGGCTAATACGATTAATGAGACCGGCTTAAAAACTGATTACTTACATGTATGCCACGCACAAACATTGCAACCAGCCAATGAAGATGACACTCATTTAGTTATTTTAGGGGCTGCATATTGTGGTAAAGCGCGTTTAATCGATAACCTACAAGTCATATTGGGGTGATTTTTATAGGTATATTAAATAATAAGCATACCTATAAAAATATTATTACTTTTACCTGCCTAAATAATAAACAACTGCAACAAGCCGTTATCGCTCTAAAACAGTGGGAAGAGTATAATAGTGATTAATATTAAATTAAATATTTTATATTTAGCTTAAACTTTATTGACTTGAGTAATAAGGATAAAACTATTACGACCATAATGTAACGTATCGCATTACAATGAATACAACTTATGAGACAGATATTATCGATTAAAATATAATATACTTTTTATTTTTATAGCTCATTTTTCATATGAAATTGTTTCATTAACCCCTTTATCACCGCTATACGTTGTTTCTCTTCCATTCTATCTGCACCATTATAAATATAACCTTGTGCTACACCACGCCAAACTTTTTTACCTGTACGTACATCTTCAATATAAATCAATAAACTACTATTTACTCTACCAGAAGCAAGTCCAAAGCCAACATAAAACATTGCTTTATTGGTATTACTCATTTCTTTAAAGCCATAACCACATAGGTCAGCAATAATTACGTCAGTATACCTAGCATGCAACGCTCGTATTTTATTTGACTTTAATGAAATTTCTTTTATATATTTAGGCGCTAATGAAAAACGACTCCCTTTTGAATAAGACATGGCGATATCTTGTGTGCTTAATACAACTAATGGTTTTTTATTTATTTTTTGCTTGTGAGGTATAGTGACACAGCCACTAATCAATAAAGCACTAATAAACACCAAAGGCACACTAAAAATTGTCTTCATTATTCAATCCTAGAATATATCAATCTATTAAGACTGACTTAATTTTCTATTGAAGTATATCAACACATTGTTGAATTAAAGTATTAAGTTACCAAGTAAATACCTTCTAATTTCATAGTCGATCTTACCCTTTCAGTTTTGTTTTTAAAAAGTCTATGACCCTTTTATGACGCATTTTTACCGCAGATATTGTTAAATTACAAATATCTGCAATTTCTTGAAATTCTAAATCAGTACGATAACGTAATAACATAAGATTACGATCATCAAATGATAAGTTAACCATTAACGCTGATAACGCTGCCGCTATGTCTTGATGATTTTGATCCTCAGCAACCATATTATTTAAATATTCATCATTACTTTCTTGCGTGTCCCAGCGACGATCTCTCATTTTATTAATACATTCATTATGCGCAATTTTAAACAGCCACGCTTTAAAAGACACTGCCCACTTAAAGTTTTTCAAGTGAGAGAGTATCTTTATAATAGTTTCCTGTACGACATCTTCAGCATCAGACTGGTTATTCAGTAATTTTGTACAATACCCTTTTAAAATAGGCAGGTATGGTGTAATTAGTTGCTGAATAAGACGTGTATCATAAGGCAGATTTGCTTGTACTAAAGCAACAAGCTGCCGTTCATTAAGCGTAGTCAAACGTTAAAAAATCCACATTATTGCTTAATAACTTTATTCGCTAATAAAAAAGTATTAGGTACTGTAGTCATTAATTCGCCTTCACCCATAACTTTACTCGCTACACTACCAATAGACGCCAAGGTACCTTTTATATCTTCTACTTCAATGTTATCGCCTACTTGATACATTTCTCGCAAATAAACCCCGGCAACAACTTCTTGGGCCATTGATTTAGTCCCTATACCTAAAGAGATAGCAGCAGCTAAACCAACACTCGCAATAATTACAGTCATAATGTTATTAAGCAGAGAGACATCAATGTCTAATTGCGTTATTGATAAGGAAACGGTAATCACAATAATAATCCCGCGACAGACTTCAGCAACGGATCGACCATAATCAATCCCTGTATTTTTAGCGGCTATTTTTACGCCATTAAAAACAATTTGCGCAACAAAGAAACCCGATAAAAGCACCGCGAGTGAGGCGAGTAATTTAGGTAGAAATAAGACCAACGTATCAATAAGCCCTGACAACACAGTCAAACCCACAATATCTAAAGCCGCTAATAAGAATATTAAAAGAAAAAAGGTTGAAACAATACTGGCAATCACTTGGCTACCAGTAACACTGACTTCCATTTTTTTCAGTAATGCATCTAAGCCCAGCTTATCTAAAAAGGTATTAAAGCCAATTTTAATTAAAAATTTATTTAAAAACTTTTTAATTATTGATGAAACTAACCAACCAACAAGTAAAAAGATAGTCGCTACAATTAAGTCTGGCAAAAAAGTGATAACTTTATGCCAAATAGTCATGAAGCCAGAATAAGCTTTCTCTGTAATATTTTCGGTATCCATTATTTACTCCGATTATTAATGATATTAGTACTTTATTAATTGTTTTTTTGAGATGGTTTTGTCGCCATTTTTTTAAATAGTGGCTTCAGTATTTTTATAAATATACTAATAAAAACAACCCAAAGGGAGGCAACGCCCAATGCTAAAAGATCTTTCGTGCCTTGTTGATTATTCGCTGCAGTCGTGGCACGTTTAAATAGCTCCGCATCTGAAGTAGTAAAGTCTGATTCAGAGCCTTTATTAAGAGCTACAGCTATATTTTTTTCTATGTCTTTCATCACATCTCCACGCAATCATTATATCGCTTTGTAATTTAACGAATGAACACTTTAAAAGTCACATTTAAAAAGAAATAATTTATTATTACGCTATTCATATTTTTAATTAGTCTGAGTATTTTACGCGAATTAATTTACTTTTTTATTGTTTAAATTAAAAGTTCAATAAAATTACAAAAAATTGTGACTTTTGCATTTCCTATCCGTTATAGTGCAATAAATAACGTATAATTACATTAAACTTAATAAGGATTTATCCATGAAAACTTTTAAAATGGCTCTATTAGCTGCATTAATCAGTTCACCATTAGCAGCAGAGGGTATTGATAAAACATGGGAAGTAGGTGTGTTTGGCGAGTACATTAAGTCAGCTACAGGTAAAGAAACAATGACCGATTGGCAGCAAATTGAAGCTGGTAAAGGCCTAGGTATTGATGTACAAAAGATCATTAATGAACGATGGAATGCTCGTTTTGAAGTAGCAAGAACGCGTTACGATATAGATAATGGCAATGATACCGATTACGGTACACGTTTCGGCCTTGATGCTGTTTACAAGATTGAAGATACTGACCTTTATGTTTTTGCCGGTATGAAACGTTTTAATAATGTGAAAGACTACAATGCCGTTAATGTTGGTGCTGGTTATAGTGCAGAGGTAAGTGATCGTGTTTCTCTATATGGTGAAGCAGTCGTTTATCGTGATCTTGATTATGGTTACACAGATCAAGGTCTTAAATTTGGTGTGAAGTATGCTTTTGGTAAAACAAAAAAATCCCCAGTAATTAATGACGTTGTAACGAAAAAAGCGGCACCTATTGTTGTTAATGTTGATATGGATAATGACGGCGTTAATGATGCACAAGACAATTGTAAAAACACAGCTGCAGGTATAAAGGTTGACTCTACAGGCTGTGCTTTATATTCAGAAAAAGAAGTATCTATTACATTAAATGTTCCCTTTGCTAACAACAGTTCACAAGTTAACGATACGATGAGCGCTGATATCCAACGTTTAGCTGATTTTATGAATACATATAAAAATTCAAGTGTAGTTATTGAAGGTCATAGTTCAATTGTTGGTGATGATAAGTACAACTTAGTACTTTCTCAAAAGCGTGCTGATGCCATTAAAAATGTTTTAATTAACAAATTTACTATTGATGCTAGCCGTTTATCAGCAAAAGGCTTTGGGGAGACACAATTAATTTCTAAAGGAAATACGCCTGCTGACCATAAGTTAAACCGTAGAGTTATTGCAAAAATAACAACCATGGTTAAAGAAGTCATGAAAAAAGGTTAATTCTAAATATATAATCTAATTGACTGGGGGAAGTAAGTAATTACTTCCCCTTTTTTATGTATATAACCTGAGGTTTAGATAAGGTTCTTGTAAGTCATTGAAGTTATGATAACAATACCTTACTAAGTACCAATGGCGTTATTGGCAAGTTTTCTTATCCAGAGTTCAGGTTATATACCTAGTTGACTTGAAAAGGCAGGATTCAGAATTCAGCTAGAAGTAGAAACGCCTTTAGACAGGCAGATAAAATAATACCCATCGTTACTTTTCTTTTTGAGGGAATAACCCTTAATAAAAAAATGTATCTTGATTATGAATCGCGCAGACTTACTAAAATGAGCCTATTCAAGTAGAACAGGTGCAGGTTAATCGACTTATAACAATGGGCGAGGTTGATATTACTGGGACTATTTATTTTTCGATGTTGGCCAAACAAAAGAAGCTGGCTGAGTAGATGATTTTGCTGCTACGTCTTTACTTTGAGCGAGTATTCCCCTGATTAATTTTCCCGTTTCTTTATGCTTACTACAAAATGTTTTTAGGTATAAAATCTCAACTCTACTGCGTGCCCAAGGGGTTGTACGCAGAAACTTTAAACTTGATTTAAGACGCGGTTTATTGGTGAAACAACGAATATTAAGTAATTCACCCATCTTATCCCAACCAACTTTTTTCTCCAGTTCGGTTAGGATCTGTTCAAGTTTTACACCATGTAGCGGATCATTACTTTTATTCATAGTCTACCTAAAGTCAAAAAATAGCATTGTAACAAGTTTCCCAAATATTGACAGACTTATGCATTTAACTCAGGTAAAAGTACCTAAGTGGTTATCTGTCAGTCGCTATTATTTGCTTAAGTAGAATACCTCAATATTTACTGTTTACTTCTTTTTAGCCAATAATAGTCATTAAAAGCTTCCAGAGAACGTTACTTGAAATACAGGTTTTTTCTGATGATGATTAATTTCGTTTCCGTTGCTTGCTCCACTTCTATCGTTTATAAAAAATGAACGATTAATTATTTCCTTATCAGTACTTGCTTTAGAAACCGTAAAAGTTGTTTTTATACCTTCGATAAAACCAGACTCTAGATATAAAGAGAGTTTTCCTTTTCTATCTTTTCTTTCGATTTCATTAACTTCAAATTTATTAACGTAAGATTCATTAACATAATCAACACCCCAAGCTAAATTTAATAAAGTAATATCTTGGCGGAATTTAGCGGTATATTTAACTGGGATAACCCCGTTAAGTGAACGGTCTTCGTTAATTATTTCATCATAAAAACTCGTATCTTTATATTGGTAGTTTACTATCAAGTTACTATTTTTTAAGAGTAACTCTAAAGGTAATGTTAAATCAGCATCAAAACCAAAAACCGTTGCATCACCGGCATTTCCTAATGTTTGATCGCCCGAAGGTAATATTATTTTTTCTAGTACATCTTTTTTCCATTCATAAAAAACTTCAACTTTTAATGCGCCAGCGTCACTAAATCGCCAATCATAGCTAAGAGCCGTTTTATTAGTTTGCGTTGGGACTAAATTCGAATTACCTACTGTTACTCTGTCATCAACCGCTTCAGCACTTGATGAAAAGTCACCAAAGTTTAATTGGTCGACCTTTTTTTCAAGTTCAAAAGAAATGATATTATTTATATCTATTTGATAATTTGCTACGACTTTAGATTTAATAAAATTAAAGTTTTTCTCTCGTGGGTTGTCTCCATCCACATCGATCTTAGAAAACTCTGCGGTGATGTTGGTATCTACACTCAACGCTTCGTTTACTTGGTAGGTCGCATTAACAAAAAATTCAGCCCTTATTTCAGAAACAACAACGTCAGAATTACTCAATTGTTCTTCAATACCGTTGGCAAAAGAGTTAACTTGGGTATCAAGACTATTACTAGCTATTTCAAAACCTATTTCAGGCTTAAATGTCGTGTCTAAAACCTTACCGAATGTACTTCGTATAATTAATTCAGTATTGGTACTGTCTTCTTGATAAGAGTCGGAATATAGGTTTGTATTTTTTCCGTTAACTAGAGCGAAACTATTTTCTTGGTTTGAATAGGTTTCTTTGTCAATGACGCCTAATGTTAATAAACGCCATTTCCAGTTATTTATTGGTTGAGTCCAATCAAGTGATAATTCGACAAGTTGTTTCTTTTCTTTTTCGACGAGTAACCATGTTGTGTCAGTATCATTAATATTATTTATTGTACGACTTTTGTCTTCATCTTCTATTTCTTTTACAAATCGGCTATTTACGACAAATAAACCCTCGTCAGTTTTCAGTGATGATTCATTGCTTATTCTTACCCAATCTTTTGAGAATTTTACTTTTTCGTCCGTTTCTGATGTTAATACTTGTTCAGACGAAAAATTTTGAAGGGATGACGTTTTGTCTTCTGGATAGTTACCTACGGTCATTTCTGATGATGTTTGCCAATCGCCTAATTGTGTTGCATAGCTTGCTGTAAGGTCAGGACGTATTCTATTTTCTGGCGTTCGTCTTATTATTGCTTTCCATGTGCCACTACTGGTACCTTGCTCGCGTATAATATTAGCCACTAAACTTTGACCTGAGGCCTCACTTCCTTTGTCATTACCTCCTCGCAGTAACTCTATATACTTTACTTGACCTGCAGGAATTCGTTTTAACACAGAATCTAACCCACCAGACTTTGTTGTAGGCCTAACATTATCGACTAAAACATTACCAGCATTACTACTAAAGCCCCTCGCATTACCTCCTCCTTCTAAGGTAAAACCAGGAATACGTTGAATCATTTCAAAAGCATTTTGAGCATTATACTGTTCAAAGTAGACTCTTGGATAAGTTGTCGACGTGAGGTTTTTATCTTCTTTTTCTGCAGCATGTGTTATGCCTATTAAATTCGATAATAATAAGAATGAAACGAATACTTTACAAAAAAACATACTATTATTAGTTATCAGAAGTTTTTTATAATAATGACTTAAGGGACTCAAAATTTTCTCCATAAAATTAGAATACAGCGCGCGTATAGCACAACAATATATATGCCCACCACGTAATGGTCAAATTGAACATAAGATATATTATTATTATTTTATCGGATTAAGCTAGATGTGTATATTTTAAAGATATCAAAATAAAAATTTTATTAGGGTCTGTTGATCTTTCAGGGTTAAAATTTATTCAATTTAAAACGGATTTAATCGCGGCGCGAGCTTTGACTTATAGTTATTCTATTTAAAAAGCGAGCAACAAGGAGTAAATTCGTTTTAAATGAACCTAAAGGCAGCGCTTGTTTGAAATTTATACGGCGTTATTGCATGTTCGTGTAGCCAGCTACACGTCACATGCTCTGCCTTGTATAAATACCAAACAAGTAGCTGTAAAAATAATCTCGAAAGATCAACAGACCCTAATGTAAAAACTAAAAATCCTAAACCATAAAAATAGTTTAGTTTTTTTTATTACGATAAATACGGGATTAACTGACACCTAATACTTAATGGTTAAGGTTAATGAGTAAATTCACATTTTGACGATCAAAAGCTAATTGCTATCCGTGGTGGTATAAATAAAGCCACCACCTTTGTGCATAAACCGATCAGACCATAGTACGCCATTAACGTCTTTTTTTTCATTATTTAAATGAGGAGATAACGGTTTAGTTAACGACACAGGTGCTTCAACAGTCAGTACAATATTTTTAGCCTTGTTTATAGATCTTGCCCTTAATATACGTCCACTCACCTTTGGCGAATAATCAATGGCTGATAAGGTACCATCGGTATAAAGTATTGAAAGCTGATTACTGCCAGATAATAAAAGCACACCGGTTTCATTTGACATCCAGCTCATCGATTTAACTTTAAACGGAATTGACCACTTCCCCTTTACTTGTTGGTCTTTACTTAAAAATCGAATTTCATCTCCAGTGCTAAGTGAACGATGCTCTGCCGTTTTCTCATTAAAATATTGAGAGGTTAATAGCTGGCCTTCCGATTTTGGCGACTGCACCTTAGAAAGGTTTTGATAAGCAATACCATAACGATAACGCACACGCTCGAAACTATCACCTTGAGAGGCAACAAATTCCAACTCCCCCTCATTCAACCAAGAAGCACTACTTACCGTACCTAACCAATAACTTAATATATTTTTTTCAATCACCTTTTCACTTTTATAATCCAAGGTATAAATATGAAAAGTATAATAATTAATGCGCTCTTTAGAGTATTGAACGAATTCTCTTTCGGTATGCCTTTCAACAGCGACTAGATTACGACCACTGGGCGACCAAGCAAGATCAACAAATTTACCACTCGCAATAGACACCTGCCATTCACGTCCATTCGTTGCTTGTATAAATAAACCACTTTCTTTACTCCTTTTACTATCAGAGAGTCCTTCTGGTAATTCTTCACGAATAAAAGCGACTCGTTCACTGCTTGAGTGAGGTTCAATAATTCGTTCACGTCCAGTACTAGAAACGTAAGGCTTAACTTGCGTAAATTGATTTACCGTAGAAACATTTGCAACGGGTTCATCTTGCTCAATAATAGGTAAATATAAATAATAAAAATATGCCCCGCTAATGAAAAAACTTAAAATAACAACAGATAATAGTGATTTTTTCCAAAACCAATTACGCGTACTAGCCAATCCAGTATGATTGTCTGGAGAAATTAATTGGTAGCCTCGCTTTGAAAAATACACAATATACTCAAAACTGTCATCAAGCTCAGTAAATGCAGTACGAAGAGCATTTATACACTTTTGAATAGAACTATGAGTCACAACGCGTCCTTGCCAAACCTGATCAAGTAACTCATCATTATTTATCACTCTATCGCTATGCTTAGCTAAATAATGGAGTACCGCCATCGCCTTTGGTTGTAAGCGACATACATGATCGCCTTTTGTTATCGTATTATGCTGAGGAGAAATACTAATACTCCCCACCCTAAAATCCTCGCTGCTTTCTGACATAATCAAAATAAACATCCTGAATATAATTCTAAGTAACTGTACAAGTAACTACCTCATAGGTATAGAGTATATTGCCTGATAACCGCCTTCTTTTACAAGTTTTCATTAAATTTTAACAATTAATAAGTTATTGTTTTTATAAGATATTATTTACGGTACGCCAAAGGTAAGTGCATGTTCCGCCAGTGGTCAGGCTTAATGAGTAAAATTCATATAAAGTTACTACCAGTTAAATCTAAAAAGTTATTAACGGAGTCACTATGAAAAAACTAATACACGTAACCTTAATCAGCCTATGTATACTTGCACCGGCTATAAACGCCAACGAACATCAAACGCAGGTGTATGTAAATCAAAACATTGGTTTTAATGTACCGGGCTATAAATATGAACAATCTGAATTTCCCTGTAACATTGATAAAACCTTAGTCAATTTATTGATTGAAAAAGGTACCAAGGCTAATTTAAAAATGGAAGCCATTCTAACAACGGAAGAAATTAATAATGACATAATTCCTGTGCTGCTTATTGACATCGAACAGCTCGCTTTGGGACAAAAATACACTTTTGGGACTAAAACTAAAAGCAACTTACCCAAAGTTCAAGTAACGGCGGGTATTCTTAAAGGCAAAGGGATGCCAATGGAAACAGCTAAACATACCTGCGCAATTGCTACATTAAATGAACTGACTACATCAACTGATGTTTTAGATCTTGGCCATACAGGTACTACAGTATGTAGCGCCACTAAAAGATGCCTACAATACTTAAGTAAAGATATTATTGAATGGTTAGAGCCACAGGTAAAATAACGTCAACATGCGAAGTTATAATCGTATTATTAAATAAAAATAGCGCTATAAGCGCTATTTTTATTACTCTCAGTTAACCAAACTTATTTTTAACATAACGCTTTATGTGAGGTAGTTATTTCAATTTATGACATAATATCGTCATAATTTCACTGTACATAATAGACCAAGTTAACATTCACTATTTGTAAATAGTAGATTATTAAAATGATATGTTGTAACATAACTCATCATCATAAAAAATAGAGCTATTAATAACGTGATTGAAAAAAAATTACCTGTCACTGTACTATCCGGTTTTCTAGGTGCAGGAAAAACAACAGTACTAAGCCATATATTAAATAACCGCCAAGGAAAGAAAGTCGCGGTAATCGTTAATGACATGAGCGATATAAATATCGACGCAGCGTTTATTAAAAATGAGGTATCACTCAATTATACTGAAGAAAAATTGGTAGAAATGAGTAATGGGTGTATTTGTTGTACGTTACGAGAAGATCTATTGCTTGAAGTCGATAAATTAGCAAAAGATGGTAGGTTTGATTACCTCGTTATTGAATCTACTGGTATTTCTGAGCCATTACCCGTTGCTGAAACATTTACCTTTGCCGATGAAGATGGAATTTCATTATCTGATATTGCCACCTTAGATACCATGGTAACTGTTGTCGATGCGGTAAATTTTTTAAAAGATTATGACGAAGCACAATCTTTGCAAGAGAAAGGCGAATCACTGGGCGAAGAAGATGAACGTAGCGTAGCCGATTTACTGGTAGACCAAGTCGAATTTGCTGATGTTATTCTTATCAGCAAAACTGATTTAGTTGAGCAAACCACAATAGAGCGACTGAGCGCTATTCTTAAAGTACTTAATACCCACGCTAAAATTATTCCAATCACTTCTGGTGGCGTTAATATTGATGAAGTACTCAATACGGGTTTATTTGACTTTCAACGCGCAGAGCAAGCACCAGGTTGGCTTAAAGAAATGCGTGGTGAACATGTACCCGAAACCGAAGAATACGGAATTGGTAGCTTCAATTATCTTGCAAGACGTCCCTTTAACCCTGAAAAATTTTATCAGTTTCTCCATAACACAGAACAGTTTGGCAAACTTATTCGCTCAAAAGGGTATTTTTGGTTGGCGTCACGTCCGCAATTTTGTGGTCAATGGAGTCAAGCTGGTGGTATCGCGCGTTATGGTTTTGCTGGCATGTTTTGGAAGTCGATACCAAAAGATAGTTGGCCGACAGACGATGACTCTTTAAATGAAATAAAAAAACAATGGGTAGAGCCCTTTGGTGATATGCGTCAAGAGTTAGTATTTATAGGACAAAAGTTAGATAAACAAGCAATGATTAATGCGCTTAATCAATGCTTATTATCCGAAGAGGAGTTATTACAAGGACAAAGTTACTGGGCAACCTTAAGCGACCCATTTCCTGAATGGGAGGAAAATGTATGAATTCACTTACGCTTGATACAGAAATTAATAATGATGTGGCTCCTATGCTCTCAACACTATCTCGAAGCTCAGCTGAAAATACAACACCTAACGTATTAAGTGATATTTATCGAGAAGACACCAACATTGTTATTTGGCAACGTAATCTTTCTCATAAATTAATGTTGGCAGTAGACGACTTTTTACAGCGCAATGATAAAAAAGCGGCCGTACTTGCTGTAAACCCTGAAAATACACATGATGTACTCAAAAAAACTTTTGGAGAGTCTGAGGCATTAACAACCTTAAGTAATGATATTACTTTATTAGTTGATATGTTTTGCTGCTTATTTGATTTAAAACAAGCGGGGTTAAGATTAACCGTACTTGATCGTGCTATGTGTCCTCGCTTTCATGTTGATCGTATTCCTTGTCGTTTAGTAACAACATACCAAGGCATCGCAACAGAATGGCTTAATCACGCTATTGTTGATCGAACCAAACTCGGCGCAGGTAATCAAGGTAAGTCTGATGAGCAATCAGGGCTTTTCAATAACCTAGAAGATATTAATCGACTAACCGAAGGAGATGTCGCATTACTTAAAGGTGAACATTGGGATGAAACACAAGGAGCAGGTCTTGTGCATCGCTCTCCTCCCGTTTCTGCTGATGAGCGTAGGTTATTATTAACCCTCGATTTCATTAACGATTAAGTAAGAAGTATTACGTATGAAAAAAAGTATTATTGTTACTATTGCCTTATTTTGTTTCATGTCACTAATGAAAAGTCATGCCATTGAACATACGAGTCACGTGCATGGTTTAGCTGAAATGGCCATTGTTATTGAAAATGATCGAGTGAACATTGAAATAAAATCACCTGCAATGAATTTAGTAGGCTTTGAGCATAAAGCGATTACCCAAAAGCATATCGCAGCAGTAAATACCGCTGAATTACTGCTAAGTAACCCTAAAAAAATATTTTCATTCGCGGGTGCACATTGTCAATTAATAAATAAATCTATCGATTTATCGCCGATAAAAGAAGAACATCATCACGTAGAAAAAGAACATAAAAAAAGTATCCACAAGCAAGATAATCACAGCGAGGTAACGGCGTATTATGATTACCATTGTGAAAAAAAATCAGCATTATCTGCTATCACTGTTACACTATTTGACCTGTTTCCGAGTCTGCAAAAAACATATGTTATGTGGGCTACAGAAACTCAACAAGGTGCAATAACGCTAAGCGCCACAAATAATGTGATTAATTTGAGAGTGAACCATGAATAACATCAACACTATTATCGAACATGCTGAAAAATACTGTAAAAGCCATGGCGCTCGCTTAACCATTAAAAGAAAACAAGTATTATCTTCGCTAATTCAATCAGAAAAAGCGCTTTCTGCTTATGACGTCATTGATTTATGTGAAAAAAACTTTGATGAAAAATTTCCAGCAATGTCGGTATACCGTATTTTAGAGTTTTTAGAAAATGAAAAGCTGGTACATAAATTAAAGTTAGCCAATAAGTATGTCGCCTGCTCACATATTACTTGTAAGCATGATCATGGCGTGCCGCAATTTTTAATTTGTGGCGTTTGTGATCAAGTCAAAGAAATCAGTATTAATCAATCGATCATGTCAGAACTTAAAAGTGGAGTCGAAGATGCAGGGTTTCAATTAGTTAGCCCTCAATTAGAAATGAATTGTATTTGTAATAGTTGCTTAGAAAAAGCAGCTTAATCTACCTTAATATTTAGAGATTAAAATGAAAATAGTACAAGAATTTACAGATAAATTTGCTATTGGTTTATCAATGTTATGCGCAATACATTGTTTATTATTACCACTTTTACTCGTCACATTACCTAGCTTTGGTGTATTACAACTTCAAAATGAAGCCTTTCACTTTTGGATGCTAGCCGCTGTTATACCTACAAGTATTTATGCACTCACGATGGGCTGTAAAAAACACCAACGTTATCGTTTACTTTCTTGGGGGATTTCTGGCCTTATTCTAATGTTAATCGCTGTTTTTTTTGGTCATGATATTGCAGGAGAGTCCGGTGAAAAAGTATTAACCTTATTGGGTGCAATATTAGTTGTTATAGCACACTGGGGTAATTTTCGTCGTTGTCAGCAGCACAAAAACTGTACTCACTAATCTCTTTATACTCTTTATAATAAAACGTTTTTACTTTCAAACGCTTGAATAAATAATATTAACTGCACGCTTGAATTAACCCGTATTATTAAGCAACGGCCTTTACATGAGTAAGGTCTGTGTTTATCAAAGCCTATTGACTAAACATGTGATTTAACAGGTTCACTGTCAAAAAATTATCATTCACCTGAAATGCTAAAATAAAAATTAACTTAAAAGACTTAAAAATGAATAAAGAAAAGAATAATCAACCATTCACTGAAACCGAAAGCTGTTGTAGTAAATCAAGTTGTTGTGCGCCGCCGCCAGCAACAGTAAGGTTAGCAGAGCCTAAAATTGGTCGTAATGATCCTTGTCCTTGTGATAGCGGACGGAAATTTAAAAAGTGTTGCGGTTAACTTTATTATAAGGAAGGTAAGATGCAAACTAAAAAAATAATCGCAGTTCCTACAAATATCATTACTGGCTTTTTGGGCGTAGGCAAAACATCTGCAATTTTACATTTATTGAAAAATAAACCCGATGATGAACGTTGGGCTGTTTTAGTTAATGAATTTGGTGAAATTGGTGTTGATGGTAGTTTAATGGCCGGACAACATTCAGAGCAAGACGGTATATATATCCAAGAAGTGCCCGGCGGCTGCATGTGTTGTGCTTCGGGTGTATCTATGCAAGTTGCACTGAATAAACTGTTAAAACGCGCAAAGCCTGATCGCTTGTTAATAGAGCCAACAGGCCTTGGTCACCCAAAAGAAGTATTAAAAGTACTTTCAGCAGAGCATTATAAAACAGTACTTGCTTTGCAAAAAACGATAACCTTAGTTGACGCTCGGAACCTAACTGATATGCGATACACAACACATGATACGTTTAATCAGCAAATAGCTATTGCTGACCTTGTTATTGGTAATAAAATTGATTTATATCAAGATGAAGATAAAAATCGATTGAAGAGTTATGTCAAAAAACATGGTCAACCTACTGCCGATATTACTTTTGCACAGCAAGGCGACCTGGAAATATCACAGTTAGCAGGGTCTACTCCTTTGAGTTCTATTCCTCTTAGTTTAACTGTCTCACATCATCATAAAATGGATAAACCAATCGCTAAAGCAGCAGTCGTTGAAAAGCCGAGCATGCCTGAGTGTGGTTTTATCAAAGCAGTTAACACTGGCGAGGGCTTCAGTAGTATTGGTTGGCGATTCTCATCGGAAACACTGTTTGAATATCATAAACTGCAAGCATTTTTAAACAATATTTTGGCTGAGCGTATAAAAGCCGTTTTTACGACTGAACTCGGTATATTTGGTTATAATTATACGGTTGATGCCTTAGCAGAAACTAAGCTTACACATAAACAAGAAAGCTGCATTGAAATAATAGCGACTCATGTAGACGATCTAATTGAAGAAAAATTAATAGCATGCATCATAAAATAATATGTTTTTAACCGCTCATTACTAATCTAAACCATCATCCAACTATTCGCTTTCAAGATAAAGGGTAGCATGGTGCATTTCCATGCTATAAGCGGCTGTTGCAAGTTCGTTTTTAACCGTCGATGTTGTTAATATCCCAGAAATCCAATAAGGCTCTGCAAGTGATGCTAGTTTAAATCCTTGTGGATACTTAACAAAAATAGTTTGGTTAGGGGGTGGAGGTGGAAAATGCATACAAGCACCAAAGTATGGCACCATAAAAAACTGTGTAACATTTTGTTCGTCATCAAATTCAAGTGGCACAATAAAAGCAGGAATTTTAATCGCCACATTATCAATAGTGGTTATAACTCGAGTAGACACGAGTGCTTGTTCGTACCGATCATCTTCACTGTTATCTGTAATATTAATAGCTGTATTACTAGATGTATTGCTAGGTACATTACTCGCTGTATTGTTGAGTGAATTAGTAAGCTGATCTTCAACAGATCCGTCAGTTATTTCATTAAGATAATCGGGTGGATTTAATAAGGCTTCTAAATCATCTTTTGGCAGTAAATCAATCCATTCTGCGGTCATAAAGGCTGACAGAGGTAACGTTTCTTTTGTTGACTTTACTTGATTGGCTTCCTCATTCAATAAGCTTACATCAGGTAATGCCTCCTGATTTTTCGCCGTGACACTTTGCTCGTTAGCGACGCTAGTCTTTTTAGGTTGCTCACACCCCATAAGTAGCATAATCATAACGAGTATTTGATTTATTTTACGCATATTAAGTTTAGTTAAAAAATAGGTTTAATAGACAAATGATACACTGTATCATTTGTCTATTGAAGTCGTTTTTAACAACATTAAAGTATTAATAAATCATGGCAATTAACTTATCCAATGTTTATTTTAGTTATCCAGAACAGTCCAAAGTGCCAATAATTAATATTACTGCTTGGTCCATAACAACAGGTGAGCATGTCTTCATTTATGGCCCATCAGGCGGTGGTAAATCTACTTTATTAGGCTTATTAAGCGGCATACTTTCGGCCAATAAAGGCGAAGTAAATATACATGGGCAACGTTTAGATAAAATGACAAACCGCCAGCGTGATAAGTTTAGAGCACAACATATTGGTTATGTTTTCCAGCAGTTTAATTTGATCCCCTACCTTGATGCTATCGACAACATTCAATTAGCGCAACATTTTGCGCAATCAACATCTAAGGCCTCGCTTAATAAAGAGATTAAAGCACTGTTAACCCGCTTAAATTTATCCGAAAAAGATTGGTATAAGCCAATTCGTACGCTAAGTATTGGCCAACAACAACGTATTGCTATTGCACGTGCACTAATCAATAAGCCTACTTTGTTAATTGCCGATGAACCCACCTCATCACTTGATCATAATAATCGCGATAACTTTATGACTTTATTAATATCCATCGTTAAAGATAATGGAATTACCTTACTCTTTGTTAGCCATGATATGTCGTTATCTCATTATTTTAATCGCGTTGAATCTTTTAATAATATTAACGAGATAGTGTGTTCAAATGTTAATTAAACTTGCACTCAAAAGTATACGAGATCGCCAAGGATCTATTGTACTTTCAATTATGGCAATGACCGTAAGTATTTTAGTATTACTTGGCGTTGAACATATTCGTCATCAAACAAAAGCAAGTTTTTCCAATACCGTATCGGGGGTTGATCTTATTGTAGGTGCCAGAACGGGTAGTTTAAATTTATTACTCTATTCTGTTTTTAAGATTGGCAAACCAACAAATAATATCAGTTGGTCATCTTTTGAAAAAATTACTGCTAATGAAAAAGTAAAATGGGCAGTTCCTTTCTCTCTTGGCGATTCACATAAAGGTTTTCGCGTACTGGGCACTACTCAAGGTTATTTTAAACATTTCAAATATGGGCATAAACACTCATTAAATTTTAAAGAAGGCGTAATGTTTAATAATATCTTTGAGGTGGTATTAGGCGCCCAAGTGGCAAAAAAATTAGGTTATCAATTAGGCGACAGTTTGGTACTTGCACATGGTATTGCAAAAACCAGTTTTAGCTTACACGAAAATAATCCCTTTACTGTTGTCGGTATTTTAGCGCCAACAGGCACACCGGTCGATCATAGCTTACATGTTAGTTTACAGGGTATTGAAGCCATTCATTTTAACTGGCAAGGAGCTAATTCTTTATCTACTGAATCACCTGTTGCTATGTTAGCTGAAAATTTACAGCCCAAAAGTATTACTGGCTTGATGTTAGGCCTTAAGTCAAAAATGACTACATTTCGTTTACAACGAGAAATTAATAACGATAAAACAGAGCCTCTATTGGCTATTTTGCCGGGAGTTGCATTGGCGGAGCTTTGGCAAATGATGTCAATTTTAGAAAATACACTATTTTTAATCTCTGCATTAGTGTTTATAGCGGCTTGTTTAGGTGTCAATGCGATGCTGTTATCATCAATTCGAGAGCGTATTCAAGAGATACAATTACTTCGAATGATTGGCGCTTCACCTCTATTTTTGTTTTTACTCATCGAAATAGACGCTTTATTTATTACTATGATGAGCATCATTCTGGGATCGAGCCTATTGGCCCTTAGTTTGCTCTTTGCACAAGACTACTTAGTGTCTTATTTAGGTTTGCAGATCAGTGCCAATATTTTTGCATCTCAGCCTATTTTTTTACTCTCAGCAGTACTAAGTACCTCATTCATTATTACCGCAATTCCATCCATTATTGGCTACACGCAATTACAACGTAAATGTTAATCCAAACCATTATCAACAGGAGAAATAAATATGATTTCAAGACGTAGGTTTAACCAAAGTATAGTAACACTGGCTTTTGCAGGGTTATCACGCCATTTAATCGCTTCACCTTCTGGCACAACGCCCTCCCCGTCTATTATTGCCTATGGAAAATTAGTTAACGATCCTGATGCCTTAATCGACCTACCTGCCGGATTTTCATACCGTATTATTTCCTCATTAAATGAAAAGATGGCAGATGGATTACCTGTGCCAAATTGTGCCGATGGAATGGGCTGTTTTTATCTCGACGATGATCGAGTCGCATTGATCCGAAATCACGAACTATCCCCTAACAATGAAGTAAAAACCTCAGCCAATAAGCAAATACTTGATCTAGCTTATGACAGTGTTCAAAAAGCCCATCCATTACCTGGCGGCACCAGCAGTATTATTTATAATCATAAATTACAAAAAGTTGAACATCAATTCATGTCACTTCTCGGCACTATTAGGAATTGTTCTGGTGGTATTACACCATGGAATACTTGGTTAACATGTGAGGAATCAACAGCAAAAGCAGATGATAAATTGACCAAAGATCATGGCTATGTATTTGAAGTTCCCGCTAATGCAACTTCAATGGTAAAAGCAACGCCACTTATTGCTATGGGAAGGTTTAATCATGAAGCCGCTTGTATTGATCCTCGTACAGGTATTGTTTACATGACCGAAGACAGAGGCGATAGCCTGCTCTATCGCTTTATTCCTAAAGTAAAAGGGAATCTGCATCAAGGTGGACGTTTACAAGCATTGGCTATTAATAAACAACCTAAATATGATACGCGTAATTGGGATAAGGCCTCAATGTCATTAAACTTAGAAATGGAGGTTCATTGGGTTGATTTAGACAACCCAGAAAGCCCAGACGATGACCTACGACTTCGTGGTCATAACGCTGGTGCCGCCTTATTTGCTCGCGGCGAAGGTATTCATTGGGGCAATAACGAATTGTATTTCTGTTGTACCAATGGTGGGGCGAAACAATTGGGACAAATCATGCGCTACGTTCCTTCATTGTCAGAAGGACACGCATTAGAGACAGACCATCCGGGTGTGCTTAGCTTGTTTGTTGAAAGTGAAAATAAACAGTCCTTAAATTATGCAGACAATATTACTGTGGCGCCAAATGGTCACCTTATTGCCTGTGAAGATCAATACACTGAGCAAGTTGATAATCACCTTAAAGGTATAACAACAAATGGCCAAACTTATGACTTTGCTCGTATCAGGTTACAAACAGAGCCCGCCGGTGCATGTTTTTCACCTGACGGTAGTACGTTGTTTGTTAATCTATATGCCCCCACTACGACACTAGCGATTACAGGTCCATGGGACAACTTTAAAGATTAATAAGAGTAAAATTATATCTAAAATATAAAGGAAAATACTGGAAGTACATTTTATTGTATAAGTCGTAGGATTAAATACACATCAAACTACAACTCACACTATAACTTGAGAAAAGCGGTATTAATTCAGACCTCCGCGGCTGTACCTTTATATTTTAAATTAGATTTAAATCATGATTACAGTTTTGTAACGATACAATTTAAAAAGCCCAAATATTACTATTTAGGCTTTCGTTTGAATAGAGCTTGAATAGAGAGAGTTATGTAAATACTTATTTAAAAAAAACTCTCTAAAAAACTATGTAATGACGCCTATCTTGGAAAATATCTAACATCAGCCCCATCTAATTACATTTAGCTAAACCACTCAATTACAGTTAACTGTGCAACAAAAAATTTCGATCTTATTCAGTATATTTAATACTACTAAGGCACACTTTGCCACACTGCTGACCTAAATAATGAATCAAAAAAGTACAGGTTCATGTTCACTTTGATACGATAACGGGCATAAGCCTCAGATATATGCATTGTTTGACTAAAAAACATTACCAATTAATCGAACAGGCCGACAGGCAAATATGCCACCATTGCGGTCGTTCATTGTTAAACTCGTAACGCTCACTTTGGCGCATAAATTTGGTTCGTGTAACACAACCAAAAAAGCAGATATTACATTTAGAAGCTAGTTAGTTCTTTATAGGGACTTCTGGTGGGGAAGAATTGAAAGTTTTCAGCATAGCAGTCGCGCTTTCAGGAGAAATTTGTTTACTGCCCTCTTGTTCTTTAAGTTTTTGGGTAAATTCTTTGCCTATTTCTAATGTCATCAAAACTTTATCAGCTATCTGTTGTTCAAGTACCGATACTGCTTGTTCTTTTTCGTCTTCGTTTAGTGTTGTTGACTGCTTTATTTTCAATACTTCTGCCTTCAGCATCTTTATTTCCTCATCAATCCTGTCCTTTACCTCTTTCATTTTTCTATAATCGACAGGGAGATCGTTTACCTTTTCCTGGTATTCTTGTTTGGCTATTTCATATTCTTTTGTCTTCTGCTCATAAGTCTTATCGCTTTCGGTTTTATCAATATTTTGCAATGCTAATGCTTTAGAGGATAAAATGACCTTTGTCTCCCCACCTTCTACGGCATGTGGTTGAGCCGTTGAGACATTCGCTTTAACATCATTGTGATTATCGATAGAGGCATGCAAACCTCTATCTAAATTTTTATTAGGATGAAGTTGAGCAGCATAAATTTCCATTACAAAGTTCCATTTTGAAATTATTAAATATCTCCAATCTACACCACATTCAGGGGTAGTCAATTAATATTGTCTATAGAGAATCATATTTAGGTAATGCGGACTCAGTGAGTAACATTTTATACGCGTAAGTATCCGTTATAGATAAATAATCTAATCCGAAACGACTTTAAAGCTCATTAGTTAATGTCCGTAATGCGGCTGTAGTTAGCGTTTCAAGATCACTTACCACTGACGGCTTTGAGCTTAAAAAAACCATAAAAAAGAAGTAAATTTTGGTTAGAATTACCCTGGCTTTGACCGTGGTTTCACACAAGCTAAGGTCAGCTTTTGGCTATCAATTGGCTTAAATAACAAGATATAAGTATGAAATTGATGGAAGCGCTAATCTAGTTTTTATTCAGACTGTTTATTATGATGTTGATATTGCTCTATATCAGTTAGTCAAAAACACCGCTTTGCATCACAAAAAATAGATACCAATCCTTTATTTTTCAATATAACGACTTAAACAATTTACAATGCAAATGAAAACAATTATCATTAACACTAATACTACTATTAAGGATTAATTAGTGAATTATAAAAGTTACTCTCTCATCGCTCTTTCTGTTTGTGCAAGTATAACCGCCAGTGCTCAGGATACCGCCATATCAAATAATACTCAAAAAAA
>Ga0308012_10000160_pt1 | contig 42722 bp, 48 predicted proteins | sample Neamet179_FD_203133 | JGI IMG/M metagenome (GOLD analysis project Ga0308012, IMG submission 203133) | Marine microbial communities from water near the shore, Antarctic Ocean - #179 | ecosystem: Environmental > Aquatic > Marine > Unclassified | place: Southern Ocean | collected 2014-07-25 | reverse complement strand
TCAATATCGGCATGAGATAAACCCGCGACCCCGTCGCCCTTTTCTAATTGGCGATAGGTCTCGACGTGGGCCGGGTCGGTCGCGTTAATAACAGATAATTCAAAAGCCAAATCCGAGGCGAACCCGTCGGCGATCATTTCGGCCCATGCAAAAACGCGCCGAGGCGATAGGCCCGAACAGTCTTGACCAGCTTGCCGGGTCAATTGAGCGAACCCGACCAAGTGAGCGGCGGCGGCCCGATTAAGGCCGGTTTTCGCCTCGACAAGCCTAATTTCTTTATCTTTTGGCAGATACCCGACCGGCACAATTTGGCTCGACCGATCCAAAAAGGCGGCATTCATCGGGCCAGTGCCGTGATACTCGCCCGAACTATCGCCGAACCCGCCGGTATTATCGGCGATCAAGAAAACGACCCCGTCGGCGGCCTCGACGACCTCGCCGGTTTCTAGTGTAATTTTCTTTTCATCAAGTAAGGTTTGCAAAGCATGCAACATACCAGCCGGCGCGAGACTTGTCTCGTCGAGCAAAATAACCGTGCCGGGGCGTCGCATTGCGGCGGTTAATACCCCATCCTGCCAAACGACCCCGCCCGAACTATGGGGGACCGTCATCCCGAACAATTGCACGGCCTCAATTTCGGCATGAAAACCAATCCGAACATGAGGGCGGCCAGTATATGCGGCCAATTGATTGCAAAATATCGTTTTGCCGACGCCTCGGGGGCCCATAAGCCAAATATTTTTGCCCCGGCGACCGGCGGCCAGAACAACGGATAAAACGGTATTATCCCAGATCATATTTTTATCTTTTCTCGGGGCGTCGGCGGCATTCCAAATCTCGACCCCGTTTTCGGTCGCCGGTAGGGTCAAACCGAAAACCTCTTTTCTGGTCTTGTTATCAATAACACGCGCAACCGGCAAAACCGGGGCCGAGGGCGTCGGCATTGCGACGACGTTCGAACCGGCGGCGGTTGGGATATTGGCGGCCATTGCGGCGGCCAATTGCGCGGATATATCGGCGGCGTTTTGCTCGGCGGTTAGCGCCCGACCGGCGAGGGCCTCAACGCCGATATTAATATCGACGATTGTACCGGCCATGATACCGCCGGCGATTGCGTCGGCGGTCTCGACGGCGTCGGTCTCAATTTCGACGGCGTCGGTCTCGATATTGTCGACCGGGGCGGCGACCGGGGCGACGACCGGGGCGACGACCGGGCGACGGTAATCGGCCTCGATGGAGTATCGCCCGGCGTCGATACCGAACGCCTCGGCGGCGGCCAGTATTTCGGCCTTGATTAGATTGCCCGACGTCTTGCCGATATTGGCCGAGTATTTCGGCCAGCCCGGCGCGTCGGTAATTGCGGTTTTAAGGTCGATTTTGCCGTGGTCGCTAAATGTAAAAATGGTCATTGTCTTATGTTCCTTTGTTTGTGGTTCGTGGTTCAAATAGTGTTTGCCGTCGGGCGTTGTCGCCCGGCAACTACTTATATAACAAACAGTGATATATAAGACAAGGCGAAAACTTGCTATATAAAGAGCATGACAAATTCAAACCCGGTACAGACCGAACTATTCAAGCGAAACGCCCGGCGTGCCGGGTTTGGGTCGCCCTTTTCAACCGCAAAAATATGTTCCGGCCATTGCCGAACCCATGACCGGCCATGTCGGAACCGGGCGGCGTGGGGCCTCGACCATTGCCGGTATCATTTGACCCCATACGAACGGGGCGTTTTATCGCAAAGGCCCGGCCATAAATCGCGACCGAAAACCAAGGCGACCGGCGAGGCCCATAAAACGATATCGGCGGCCCCGATCGACCTTGCCAGAATGCCGATATATCAGGCCGCCGGGTTTTGGGATAAGGCCGAACTATGCCGGGCGTATATCGCCGGGCAATCGGGCGACGGTCGGGCGTGGGGCGAAATTGTCGGGCGTCTTGCAAGACAATAAAAACTTGACAGGTCTCACGTCTCGTTTCCGAGCCGTGGGGGCCTATAACAGTTTGTGATAGGTGCTAGTATATAAAAACCAGAGACGGCCCTTTAACGGCGATTTAGTGTTTTTCGACGTCGCCCGCCCGGGCAAAACAAAACAACATGATATAAAAAGGTAAAACGACCATGACCAAACCGACCGAGCCGTTACAAAGTGATAGCGAACTAATCAGGGGCGCATTGCGCGACGTGATCGGCGACCGCGACGCCCCGGCCTCGGCCCGAGTGCAAGCGGCCCGAACTCTGGCCGAGATTGTCGGCGAACTTGGTCGTCATGCCGAGACCCCGACCCGGTCGGGCCGGTCGTCGGGTGATATGACGTTGACCGAAATAGACGCGGAACTCGACGCGATTACCTAATCCGCCGCGATTAGTGCCGCGATTATGTGACAAACCCCGAAGACGTGGGAAACGTACCCCATACAGCATGTTGTCCACCGAGACGCGGCGACGTTCGCGCCGTCTTGTCTCGGCGTCTTGTCTCGGCGTCTTGTCTCGGGGCCCGAGACCCGAAAGCCCGGTCAAAATAAGGCAAAAACACCCAACAACCGCAGAAAACCGCCGATCCGACCCCCCGGGTACCCCCCGCCGGGGTGCGCGCGCGCTCGTGCCAACAACCGAGGAAATATTCAGGTGTTTCATTTTTTAACAGTTTGATTTTTTAGCAAGCTGTTAGCCGCTGATAGCGAAAAGCCCTTATCGGTTTTTACAGCGAACTGTCCCCCCGTCTTACACGCCGACACTTCAAGACGTAAAACGACATGTCTCGAGACACAATCCTTGCGTCAAGACAAAAAATAAAGTAATATCCGGGGGCAATAAAACATCTAAGCGTTCTCCCGAAGTCGCTCGCGGGGCCGAAACTGATCTAATCTACGGCGGAGAACTTTGGAATGGCGGCTCCTACAGCACCCACACAACAGTATGATTTCCAAGATAACTCAACGAGCAATCCTACCGGGCAACAGCCCGGGGATAAACTAGACGAAGAGTTTGAGCACCACCGGTCGACAATTGCCAACGTCGTAAGTTTTGTTCGTACACAAATCGGAGACGACGGCGTACTCAAAGGCGGGAGTGTGGACGTTGACCAACTGGGTTCTACTACACTGGCGCTCCTAAATACGAATTTAAGTTTTAAGGGGGCGTGGGCTACTAGTACAGCTTACGTTCTTTCGGACGTTGTTAGCATAAACGGAAACTCATACGTGTGCATTGTAGCCCACACATCTAGTGTTTTTGCTACTAATTTTACTACGAATAGTTTTTGGCAGATATTCGCCGCCCCCGAGAGCGTAACCGCTAGTGTAATGGTTGATCGTCTGTCGGGCACCGGGGGAACTGGGCCGTTCACGCTTTCCGAAAACATGGGGACTGACGAAGGAGTAATTTTTGTCATAGACCCCGCCGGTAAGATCATGGACCCGGTCACATCTTACACGATTTCTGGAACTCAATTAACCTTTGCCACAAACACGGTGTCTGGAACTAATAATTATCAAGTTCGCACAATGGTTCACGGGATTAGCGCGGCGCAAACCGCGGCTGAAACAGCAAAGATAGCGGCGGAATTAGCCGAAACGAACGCTGAGACGGCTGAGACGAACGCTGAAACCGCCGAAACTAATGCCGCAAATTCAGCGTCCGCGGCGTCCAATTCAGCAACTAGCGCCGCGACGGCGGCAATAACTGCATTAGCGGCAAAGATTACAATATCAACGGCTGGCCCTACCGGTGGCGCAAACGGCGACATTTGGTACAAAGTCACTACCTAGAGGAGATCAAGACATGTCAGCTTTATCTGATAACGCGGAAGCTTTAGTTTTAAACTATTTGATGACTACGGGCTCAACAACCCGCCCTACCGCTTGGTTTTTAGCACTTTTTACCTCGGCGACTACTGACGCCGGCGGCGGTAACGAAATTTCGGGGAACAACTACACGCGTCAGGCTGTAACGTTTGCCGCCGCTACTTCACCCGGGGGCACCACAACGTCGACAAACGGCCAAACTTTTGCCGCTATTGGCGGCAACTGGGGCACAGTTACCCACGTTGCGGTTATGGACGCGTCAGCCTCTGGAAATATGATTTGGCACGGAGCTATCGCGGTTAACCGGATCGTCAACGACGGAGATACAATGATCTTCGCCGTTGGCGAAATTGATCTTACGCTAGGCTAAAAGTTTGACTTATCTACGTCTACTCGAAAACGGGAACCGGCGTGTTACGGAGGCTTTGGACGTTCGTATCACCGAGGGTCTCCATGCCGGTTCGGTATCCTTATCGGCGGGCGGTTCTGCTATAGTTTTTGGTGGATTAATTACCGCGGGTCGGCGTGTAGTCGAGAATGATCTCGGTCCAATTACAAAAACGGTCACACATCAGAATGTCGGCGGCGCTAACAAATACTTCATTGATGGCGTTCAACAAGTTACTTTAGAACTGTTTGAGGGCACGACATACGTCTTTAACTACCCGATTAACCACCCGTTCAAATTTTCTACCACTCAAGGCGGAACCCATGTCGGCGGAAGTGAGTATACAAACGGTGTAACGCATAATAGTTCCACCCAAGTAACAATTTTTGTCGCTACTGGCGCACCGCAGTTATTTTATTACTGTTCAAGTCATCAGGCTATGGGCGGCACAGCGAATACGCCCGCGCCGTTCACGAACCGTATCACAGAAAACTCTCAAAACCGGGAAACAGAGGGTAACCGGGAGGGGCATACAACTTTCTCTACGGTCTCGTCGATGATTGTAACTTCTTATCCGTGGGTCAACGGCATTCGTGAGACAGAGGACCACAACACACGTATCACGGAAAATAACATTGCCCGTGCCAGCGAGGGTTACTACGGCGACAACTCATTGTCTTTAAGCGCGGTTGCGTCTGTGTCAGTAGACGCTACTACCGTTAGGCACGATACCTCTATCACATTCTCCGCCGGTGGTTCAGTTTTCTTTGCGGGTCTCGCGGGACGGGTTGGCGCTGGAACTCTCAGTGCGGTCTCAACGATTTCCGCAACGGTCAGTTCGCTCACTAAGCAGGGAAGTAGCCAGATTTCATCAGACGCAACGGGATTAACAGCTCTTGTAAGTTCGATAACGAAGCAAGGAAAAATTGATACGGCAGAACAGACGCGCGTCTTGGAAAATGGTTCTCGCAGAATAACCGAAGCCGGTCTGATCCGGGTAATACGTTCAAGCGACACAGTGACAGCGTCACTCCACGCGGACAGTACGAGAGTTATATGGGCTGGGCAAACTTCAGTTTACGTCGGCACAACGTGGAAAGTTCCGATAACGTACGTCAACGATAATTCGTCGTGGAAGGTCGTAACTTCCGGCTACTTTTTTGAGACTAACAAATGGAAGAGGATAGTATAGATGGTAGATGTAAAAATATCTGGGCTCCCTGCAAAAGGGTCCGCGATGGTCGCGGGTGATGAGTTTGAAATAAATGACGCTGGTACTTCAAAAAAGCTTACCGGGCAGAACATCATTGACGCCAATCCAGCGCCTAGTGCCGCCAACGCTTCAGCAGCCGGCATAGTCGAGCTGGCAACGAATGCTGAGGGCATAAGCGGGACAGACAGTGCCCGTGCGATGACCGCGTCAGCCGTTACCGCGGTCCTCGGAGCTGCGACCACTTTTAACAAACTCGATCAACGTAGCAAGACCGCTGCACGGTTGTCCCTATCAAGACTTTAAATTTAACCAGGAGTATTTAACATGGCTTTAATAAACGATCCCGTCTTCGCACAGGAACCAAAAACCGCTGGTATCGCATTCGCCGCTGGTACGCAGATCACCGAAATGGACCCGGGCACGGTTGCGCCCACAGTCTTAGTTACCGCTGGAGCGGACGGTGCAATTGTAACTTCCGTGGTATACCACGGCGAGGTGACAGTCACCGCTCAGAAAGTTGTTCTTTGGCTTCAGCCACTCGGAACAGGCAGTTGGTACCCGCTCGCAGAAAAACTTCAAGCGGCGTATACGATGGCGGCTACAACGGCTCAAACGGCTGTTACCTTTGTTGATAAAGAAAAGCCGAACATGGCGATCAGACTTGCGGGTACTGATAAACTAGGCGTGACACACCATGTAAATTTGCAGGGTATGGCCGTCGCAGAATACACGGACATGTAATAATGACTATAAATAATCAGTTATTGTCGATTGGGGGCTATGCGCCCCCGGTCGCAGAAATCTCTCGAAGTGGGTTGAAATCTGTTCAGGTTTTCGATTCAAGTAGCGCTCACGGTGGCGCCGGGCACGTTACACATACGTGGACAAAACCGGAGGGTGTTACGGTGATACGTGTGCAATGCCAAGGTAGTGGTGCCAGTGGTAACACTAGCGGTAAATCAGGTGGTGCTGGCGGCTATAGCGAAAAAATTATCGATGTGACAAACATTGTATCTGAGACAGTCACTACCGGCAACTCAGAGTCGGGTCATAATAATTCAGGTCACACTTCGTCGTTTGGGTCGCATTTGTCAGCGACGGGCGGCTACAACAACTCCAATAACAAAAGTCCATATGCTGCTACTGATGGAGGCTACGGAGGCTCTGGAGTGGGCGGAGATATAAACTCAAACGGCGGCGGCGGAAACTCCGCGAAAGCGGGAGACGGTGGTTTCGCTGGCGCTGCTTCATACTTCGGCGGCGGGAGTTCAGGTCAGAATACAAGCAATAAAGGCACACATCCACAGGCGTATGGCAGTGCCGGCGCTGGTTGCAACAATGGATATGGCTCCGGCACCGGACAACAGGGCTGTGTAATAGTTTGGGAGTACGCATAATGAAAGCTTTACTAGAACCTGACAACACTGTTTGTCAGATTGTCGCGGACAATAATACTTTTCCTGTCCACTCCACATTAGTGTGGGTTGACGCACCAGAAGGTGTGAAAGAGGGTTTTTCGTATGACGAAGATACTGGAAAATTCACTGATGAAATGAAAGCTAACGCTGCAACCCCGGAAGGCTTGTACGACGCGTTTTCAGCCGCCCGTTTGGGCGCTTATGGAGAGGTCGGAGATCAACTCGATATGATCTATAAAGATGCGCTGAATGGCACGACACTATGGAAAGACAAAATCACAGCGGCAAAAGCGGCGACCGCCAAAGTCGATAAACCCGACCTCCCGGAGTAGGCGTAATTTATGGATTTTGATAAACACTTTTCTATAGCACATTGGGATCAACACCCGAATGACGACGATTTCTACACCGCTTTCGCGGAATCAAGTGACGATTACAAAAGAGAAATCAGGGACATTTATTTTGGAGTTGAATTTCGGTACGAGCATTTAGGTCGAAGCCAGAGGTACGGCGAGACTATGGGTGTCGCGGCGACAGAAGGTCAACTCAATAACCTCTTACGCATACAAAGCGAATTCGGTGTGGAATGTTCAATGACTGTCAATTCTTTGAACATTCCACTCGAACTAGCAACCGATCCGGTTGTATCGCAGAAATTTATAAATTGGATCGGGGAATACTACGAGAAAGGTGTTCGCAGTTGTACGCTTTCTCATACTCATTTTATGAGAAACGGCGTTCTCCAAAAGAACTTTCCAAATATGAATTGGAAAAACACGGTTAACCAACAAGTCAAATCTGTTCAAGAAATGTACGACTTCGCGGCACTCGGCTACAACACCATCTGTTTTGACAGGTCTCTGAACCGAGACACAACAACTCTTAAAGAAATTTATCGTGAAGCCAAGAAAGTAAAAATCGAAGTTTCTCTTTTAGCGTCAGAGGGATGCCTCCCTTCCTGTCCGTTCAAAGGAGAACACGACACTTGGCAAGAAGAATTACAAAAATCTCCACGAAATTATTGGGAAACATTTGACAACACTTGCACAGGCTGGAGAGCAAGAGCTGATGCTCAAATGCCTCGCCTCGGGACAGATATTAACATGGCGACCGAAGAGCTTTTTGAACTCTTTATGGAGAACACTGACGTTTTGAAGTTCAGCGGAAGAATGAACGCCCCGAGCGAAATCACTGACGCGGCGTTATGCTGGACGGGAACAACCCATTCTTCGAGCCGAACAGGTGACGAAATCCAATCGGTTCCTCAATTTGAATACGCGGACAGTGTAAGAGAAATCTATGAGAAGAAACTTGCTCCATATCTGATAGGTCGTTGGACGCCCGGTTGGACGGCAGTATACGAAAAAAATCAATTCAAGTTAACAGGCGAAGATAACATTTGGCTTACTAAAAAAGGCAAGGGGCTGAGTAAGTTACTTTCTAATTGTAAGAATAGATGTTGGGACTGCCATGCGTGTGAAAAGGTATTTGGCGTCGAACCTTTTAATACGGTGTTGTCGTTATGAGCTTTAAAATACAAAAGTTATTTGCTCGGGCAGATGAGCTTAGAGCTTTTGGTGATTATGAGAACGCCTTCACTTGTTTAGAGGAAGCTAACATGCTTCGGCGTAAAAAATTACCTTTCGACATTGAAACTGATCGAGAGGTTTTTAACCGTATTAAAACCGCGTTCAAGCGCGACTTCTTACATAACATTAACATACAATTTTCTTCTACAAATGTTGTACCGGTCTTTGTCCTCGGGATGCCGCGGTCTGGAACAACCCTAGTCGAACAGATTTTAGCTAGTCATTCGGAAGTTTACGCCGCCGGCGAATTAACGATATTGAACGAAGCTGTAAATTCTGTAGAAAAAGATTTTGGAGTTCCAGAGCTTACAGTGTTACGAGATTTTTATCTTGGAAGGCTGGAGCAACTGGCTCGGGGTAAAAAAAGGTATGTTATCGATAAACTCCCTCTGAATTTCAAATGGATAGGGTTTATCGCACTTGCTCTCCCAGAAGCTAAAATTATAAATCTAAACCGAGACCCTCGCGCGGTTTGTTTCTCTAATTTTTGTACAAACTACACCCCAGACGGAAATAATTTTGCGTATGGATTGGAAGATATTGCTCAATATTACAATCTTTATACAGAGCTTATGGATTTTTATGACGAAAAATTTCCCCAACGTATTTTTCAAATGAACTATGAGCTTTTAACTGAGTATCAGGACACCGAGACACGACGACTTTTGAAATACGTCGGTCTAAATTTTGAAAGTCAGTGCCTCGATTTTCAAAATAACGGTCTTGAGGTAAAAACTGCTTCTTCTCATCAAGTCAAGTCTGCGATGTACCAAGGTTCTTCACATACTTGGCGGAATTATGAGAAAAACCTATCACCTATGTTGAAAATATTAGGATAATAATATTTTGGAACCTGTCACCACAACTCTCAGTCTAATTGCGATTGTGAAAGCTGGTTTAGACCACGCTGAAGACCTCAAATCGATAGGGTCTTCGCTTGATAATTTATTTAGTCATCACGACGAAAGAAAAGCTGAAGAAACACAACAGCAAAAAGTGTTGAGAAAAAGAACCGGAGAAAGTGGCAAAGACGAAAATAGCATTAGCGCCGTTATGGACGAGGTTTTGACCGAGAAATCTCACCAAATTGCCATCGAAAGTTTGGCTAAAGAAATTAATAAGAAATGGCCCACGCCAGAAGGCGAACCGACCACATGGGAAGTCATATTGACATTGCGAGAGGAAAAACTTGCGAGAGCAAAGATACTGAGAATTAGAAAAAAGAAAAAAGATGAAGAGTTTTTTGATACTGTTTTCGCTTGGTTGAAAAATATCACGATTTTAAGTGGAGTGGCAATTGCCATCGCTGTCGCAGGTTACGTCATATATGTGAACCGCTGTGTGAACGCAACTTGCTCATGAAAGTATTTGAAGTTGGCGTATATAACAAAATAGTTAGAGAAATTATTCGTTCCGGGAGAGACCTACCTTCGACGAATAATATTAGCCCGGAGTTTGAAAACACTCTTTATTTTGAACGCTTTGCGGATGATGAACCAGACGCGCGCAGACGAGTTAGTTATGAATACCCAAGAAAACTAGGTTACGTGATCGACTTCGTTAAGTTAGTGAGGGATTAGAATGAACGGCGCAATTGATATTAAACTTTTACTCTCTCTTGGTGCTATTTTAGTCAGTATTGTCAGCGCGAGCGTAATTGTTAAGCAGAAACTAGCCGCTGTCATAGATAGACTAAACGCCTTGCAAAAAGATTACGAGAGCCGACTAAGATTATTAGACCAGAGGACAGACAAGCAAGAAAATATGATCGATTTAAACGCGCAGAAAACCACGGTTCTCAGTGGTATTTTATCGCCCTCATCCCTAGAAAAACGGCACAGAGAGATGGAGCGTATACTTGTTATGTCTACAAGCAATGAAGAGCGTATAAAGAAATTAGAAAGTTTACATAATGGCAAGCATCCAAGTGTTTAAAGTTCTTATGTTGTTGATGTTATTTAATATAGTTGGCTGCAAAACGCTACCTAACTTTCCTATATTATTTATGTCACACCAAGATTTACTCGATCAAACTAGAGAAATAGACGGCAATAAAAAAGGAGAAGCAGATTGATTACATTAATTTCAAGTGTCTTGGGATTTGGCACTTCTTTTCTCCCCAGAATCCTTGGATTCTTTGAGGAAAAACGTGATCAAGCCCACGAAATTAAAATGATGGATAAGCAGCTTGAGCAACAGATTAAGATCGGCAATCAGAAGATGCAGATGATGGACATATCTGCGGACATTGCTGAGAGCGAGACTATTCATAAAGAACACTCGAGCATTACTCAGAAAAGCTCTCAATGGTGCATAAATTTGTCTGCGAGCGTACGTCCCTTAATTACGTTTTTTCTATTCTTTGAGTTTGTAATCTTAACATTCTTGCTGGCGTTTGGGTTCATCGATAACGATATGTTCTCCCTACTCTGGAATTCGGATACGATGGCTCCTGTTTTTGCAGCTTGCGTGAGTTTTTGGTTTGGAAGCAGAAGTTTCAATAGGAAGTAGGATATTTAGGATGACGATGCGCATTAATGAAGCCGGTCTGGACCTCATCAAACACTATGAAGGGTGGCGCGCGTCCGTTTATCTGTGTAGTTCAAACCGAAATACGATTGGGTGGGGGAGTACGTGGGATCGTGATGGCAATGCTGTTACCCCTAACCATCCTGATATTACGGCCAAGCAAGGCGAGTATCTGCTTCTCCGCGAGGTGCGTCATTCTGAGAGAGCAATTGGAAAACTTGTCAAATCGGAGTTAACCGAAAACATGTTTTCCGCTCTTTGTTCGTTCGTCTACAACGTCGGATCCGGGAACTTTCAGCGTTCTACGCTCCGTATGAAACTAAACCGCGGCGAGTACGGAGAAGCTGCGAAAGAGTTCGGCAAGTGGAAGAAGGCTTCTGGAAAGACAATCCGAGGGCTTGTAATTCGCCGTAAATCTGAGCGCGAGCTGTTCTTAGCGGATTAAAGGGGGAAGAATAAGATGAAGGGAGAATTGTTCTGGCGTTCGACGAGATGCCTTTGGTTTCGTTATAAACAGTAGCTATTTTGTCCTTAATGGGGTATGACAAAAGACATGAAACAAGACATAGATGCACAAATTCAAAAGGATAAACGCAGAGAATTACTTCTCAGGCGTAAACGTGCCGTCTTGGTGGCGCGAGACGACTTACTAGAAGCAACACGTCTCACAATGCCGCATCCAGACAATATGGACGATCCAAGGGAAAGTCTTTACGTCGCGGCGAAGCACCACGAATTAGTAGCCAAAGTATTGATGGCGGTTGAGCGCGGAGACGAGGATCGAGTAATTATCTCGGCCCCACCAAGACACGGAAAAACTCAGCTAACAACCAAGACGTTCCCCGCTTGGTACATGGGCCGAAACCCTAAACATTCTGTAATAGTTGCCACCTACAATGAAAAATTTTCAGTCGATCTGGGACGTGCAGTTAGAAATTTGATGCGCTCAACTATGTTTGGTCAAGTTTTCCCCGACGTATGTCTTGAGACGGGGTCTCAGGCGAGTGATTTTATGACCGTTGAGGATGGCGGCTCTTTAGCCTTTGCCGGACGAGGCGGAACGATTACCGGGCGTGGCGGAGACTTGCTGTTGATTGACGATCCGCTTAAAGGCCGCGAGGAAGCGGATAGCCCAACAATCCGCAACAAATTGTGGAATTGGTATCTTAACGATTTAAAATCGCGTTTAATGACGGATAGTGGCAAAATCATAATTATTCAAACACGTTGGCACGAAGATGATTTGATCGGGAGACTGACCGACCCCTTAAACTCCTATTACGAGCCTCAAGAAGCCGCACGTTGGAAAATAATAAATCTTCCCGCTTTGGCTGAAGACAACGACATACTGAAGCGTCAAACGGACACGGCTTTGTGGCCCGACCGGTTTAGTACAAAACACCTTAAAGACTTACAGCGCGCGGACCCCCGCGGTTTTTCAGCGTTGTACCAAGGGAAACCAAGCCCCGACGACGGGGATTTTTTCAAAGACGAACACATACAAACGTATGGCCGGAAAGATTTGCCTCCCAAGGAAGCGTTGAGGTTTTACGTCGCCAGCGATCACGCCGTCTCGACCAAACAAGGTCGGGATAGCACCGTCTTAATCCCCGTTGGTGTAGACGCCGATGACAATATTTGGGTTATGCCGGATGTATGGTGGCGGCAACAGCCGACAGACGTAGTCGTCGAGGCGATGCTGAACACAATTGAAATGTATCAGCCGTTTTGGTGGTGGGCCGAGCGCGGCCATATTTCCAAATCTATTGGGCCTTTCCTCCGCAAGCGCATGATCGAAGAACGTGTTTTTTGTGCGATGGACGAAATTGTGCCTATTAATGACAAACAGACCCGGGCCCAGAGTATACAAGCACGGATGGCGCTCGGGAAGGTTAGGTTCCCAAAGTTCGCGTCTTGGTACCCTGCGGCTCGGGACCAACTTTTAAAATTCCCCCACGGAGCCCACGACGATTTTGTCGATGCTCTTGCGTATATAGGTCTTGGTTTGAACAAGATCGTACCGTCCAGATATTCGGGGAAGAAAAAGCGAAAAGAGGCCCAAGTCGGGACAATCGGGTGGGTCAAAGAACGGTCAAACCAAGAGCGCAAAGCGCGCGTATTAGAATCCAATAGCGGCGGGTGGTAAAAATGGAAAACGAATACGATACTGATTTAAACAATCACGAAGAAAGCACCGAGCAAGACAAGGTGATTTCTCGAGACACGCCCGTCCCGGAAGAAGCCCGCGCGGCTCTCGTTCAATTGTGGAATGAACGGGTCGTCGAGGCCAAAGGCTATTACTCCAAATCTTTTGATGGTATGCGCGCCGATCAGAGTTTTGTCCGGGGCACTCAATGGAAAGATCAGAACGGTAAATACGTTGCGAACATCGCGCACCGGCACGTCCAACAGAAGACGGCGTTTCTTTACGCTAAGAACCCGAGAGTGGTCGCTAAGACGCGGGAACGGTTATTAGGCAAAGTCTGGGACGGCTCAAACAGTCAACTTATGACGGCACAACAGGCCCTAATGGGGGCCCAACAAGGCGCACCCGTAGGCCCCGAAGCTCAGACTATTGTTCAAGAGGCGGAACAAGCCAAAAGCCACAATAGAATGCTCAAACGTGTCGGGGATACTTTGGCGATCCTGTACGAATACAATATTGATGAACAAGTCGACCCGTTTAAAGCCATGCTCAAATTGACCGTGCGCCGCACAATTACAACCGGGGTCGGGTACATTAAGCTGGGATTTCAACGCGTTATGGAAATGCGACCGGATGTCAAGAACCAACTAGCAGATTTTACCCAGCGTTTACACACTATGGAGCGGTTGGCGGCGGATATGGCCGACGGCGAAATAGACAAAGATGACGCCGAGGCGGAACAATTGCGTCTCAACATCCAAGCGTTACAAAAGGTTGAACACGCTCTTGTTCGGGAGGGTTTGTCCCTAGATTACCCGGATAGCACGTCGATCATTCCTGACAAAAAATGTAAAAACTTGAGGACTTTTTCGGGGTGTGATTGGGTCGCGCAAGAATACTTGTTGTCACCTGAGACTGTTCAAGAAATCTATGGCGTGGACATCTCTACGCACTACAAAGGATATTCCCGCAAGGGGGCTGACGATAGTGGCGTGGCCGCGGAAGCGACCGCGGAGATGGAAGCGCGGGAAGAAACACGCGAAGACGGCGTTCGTTCTGAGGCTTTAGTTTGGGAATGTTACAGCCGTCTCGACGGATTAGTTTACGTCGTTTGTGATGGATACCCTGAGTTTCTCGAGGAACCCGCGGAACCAGATGTCTACACTGAACGGTTTTGGCCTTGGTTCCCGGTCGTATTCAACGAAGTTGACGACCCGAGCAACATTTTCCCGCCAAGCGACGTAACTTTAATACGGGACATGCAAGAGGAATATAACAGGTCGAGACAGGGCTTGCGTGAACACCGCAAAGCCAACAGGCCGAAGACGGCGGTCGCGGCCGGCGTCTTGGATGAAGAAGATATAGCCAAATTACAGAGCCACCCCGCCAACGCAGTCTTGGAACTTAACGCATTGGCCCCCGGGCAGTCTATCGACCAAGTCTTACAAGCTGTTAAGGGTCCGCCTATCGACCCGGCACTTTACGAAGTCAACAGCGTTTACGAAGACATTTTAAGAGTTGTCGGCGTCCAAGAGGCGACAATGGGCAGTGTTTCGGGGGCTACGGCCACCGAGACGTCGATTGCTCAAAGTTCGCAATCTAGCGCAACACAATCAAATGTAGACGATTTGGATGACATGCTTACACTGTTAGCCCGCTCCGCTGGTCAAATTTTGTTTAAAGAAACAAGCCTTCCAACGGTTGAGAAGATCGTTGGCGACGGCGCAGTATGGCCGGAAATGACGATGGAAGACATTGCGTCTGAAATCTACCTACAGATTGAAGCGGGCTCGACAGGACGTCCAAACCAAGCGCAAGAAATCCAGAACGCTGAACGGATTTTCCCTCTACTTATGCAAATCCCGGGTATCGACCCGGAATGGTTGGGCAGAGAACTTATTAAGCGTCTCGACGACCGCATTGATCTAAGCGAAGCGTTTGCCGCGCAACAACAGTCCATTGTGTCTCAAAACCAAAACCAACAGCCAACGCAAGGAGCCCCCGGCGAAGACCCCGCGGAGCAAGGCGCGGAAGGTGGAAACAACACTCCGACACCGGCAGAGAGCCAAGCCCCTGATTTGGGCCAAATAGTTCAAGACGTGGCCGGCGGCCTGATGCAACAATAGTCACGTCTTGTGTGTTTTGTATTGCGAAAGACAAAGGATATGTGCTAAAGACAAAGAAGACAAAACCTAAGACACGTCTTGAGACGCGTTTTAACTTTAAGGAGGCGTTATGCCCGGTAGTTCGCCAGCCGATACAGAAATCACCGACGATATTTCTCTTAATGAGAGTGCGACCCCGTCGGGCGCAGAAGACATAGGGGCCGAGCATGGTAATTTGCTTAATGCTGTTGCCGACAGCATCGACACGGAGTTCGAGGCCGACGCCGATTTAGACGTCGAAAAAGAACTCGCAGATATTCAAGCTCAAAAAGAGGACGACCCCGATCCTCAAGAGACGGTCATGGACCCGAAGACGGAGACAGACCCGACCGAAGCCAAAACCGAGACAACCGACGATCAAGAGATAACAGACGAGCCGGACGAAGCCGAGTTGGCGGAATACAAACCGAAGACGCGGAAGCGGATCGAAAAACTGTTAGGCGAGCGAAACGAGCTAAGACACGAACGCGCAGAATATGCGCCTTTTGTCGAGGCAATGACGACCCACGATATCAACCGCGAGGATATGTCCCTGCTTTTAGGAGCCGGGGCGGCACTTCGAAAAGGTGATTTTGAGGCATTTTTGGCTGGGGTTATGCCTTATGTCGAAACGGCTCAAAGCATGGTGGGACAGAGACTTTCGCCCGACTTACAAGATCAGGTTAATCAAGGTTATGTTACCCAAGATGCCGCGAAAGAGTTAGCCCAACGGCGAGCCCAAGAACAGCATTATCAGGGTGAACAGCAACGTACTCAAAAGCAAAACGAGCAACAAGCCGTTGAACGTCACGCGAATGATGTACAAGTCGGCATTTCGGATTGGGAAAAATCTATTGTTCTAAGAGACCCAGACTACTCGCAAAAAGCGGACGCCGTTCGGCGGTATGCCCAAGCCCTTATTCAAGAACATGGAGCCCCAAATTCGGCGGCTCAAGCTGTTGAATACGCGGAACACGCATATAAAGAGGTCTCCGAGTTGACTAAATCTGTTGCACCGCAACGACAGCCAACCCGAAGAACTCCGAGCAGTGACCATTCTTCTAACGCTCATGGAGCCCGGACAGAGCCCGGAAGCCTAATGGAAGCAGCAATGCAAGGCTTGGCCGCGTCAGGCTCCTAAATTCGGAGTAGTATATTATGTCGTTTACATCAGCAGAAGTTACAAGTATCGCCAATGCCTCATTGGATTTCTTTCTTAACAAAGGCAAAGCCTTTGGACAATCTATACAGAAAAAGCCACTTTTAGACCGTCTTACGCGCACCAAGAAGCAATTCTCCGGTGGCAAAGGCGATATTTCAGTCGGCGTCAAAGGCACTTACGGTGCCGGCGGGACTAACGACGGCGTCACGGGTTATACCCACGACGACACTGTGTCGTTTTATACCCCAGAAAACATCCAACGTGCCGCATACACTTGGCGGGAAATGCACATTGGCATGGCCTTGACACACACTGAACTAAAAATCGACGGTATTTCCGTCACTGACGAGAGCGGTTCTGAAAACACCAAGCACTCAAAACGGGACATGCACACGTTAGTCGGTTTACTTGAAAACAAAATGGAAGACTTGGGCGAGCAATACGCTTCGACCATGAACACCCTTTTGATCGGAGACGGCACCGGAGACGCGAAAGCACTCGCCGGTATTCAGTCTATCGTTACAGCTAACCCGGCGACAGGTACAGTCGGCGGCATCAACCGCGCAACGTCTGCAAACTCTTGGTGGAAGAACCGCGCTCTTACAGCGGCTCACGGTTCCACCGCTGTTACGTCGGCAACAGCCAACGGCGGGGCATTGTTCCAAGCATTGCAGACAGAACACCGTCAGTTGACACGTTACGGCGGTTCTCCAAATTTCGCGTTTGCTGGCTCTGATTTTCTAGCCGCTTTGGAAACAGAAATGCGCGCGAACGGTAATTACAGTGATAAAGGTTTCGCCGATGGCGGAAACGACTTCGCAGTTACCGGCCTAAACTTCATGGGGCAAAAATTTATCTACGATCCTACGTTAGACGATTTGTCCCTTCCAAAGCGCTGCTACTGGCTAGACACAAAAGCGATCTTCTTAATGACCATGGAAGGCGAATGGAACCGGACACATACTCCGAGCCGCGCGTCTAACCAGTTCGTTATGCACCGCTCAATCACTTGCACCGGCCAAATTGTCGCGCGTCAGTGTAACTCATCTTTGGTAATTGATATCGCCTAAGAGTTTACCGGTAAGGGGGGCGGGTTTCTACCCATAGCCGCCCCCCGAGCCACCAACCGCATGTTAAAATCAGGAGACGTCATGCACCTATGTACTTGCGAAATATCAGTGGCCGGGGATATCCGTAACACTGTAGTTAGAGACAAATTTGATCCGGTCACGTACCCAGAAGTTGAAATTTTAAAACTTATCCATGGCGCGGGCTCGGTTTCGGACGTTGAAGTTTGCGGCGAAATTGACCGAGACCCCGGCGAAGAAAAAACTCGGTTGCTTCGTAAATACCCAAGCAGATCGGTTGAGGCTCTGTTTCCGGGAAGTAGGCCGCCAATGGAAACGGAACTTCGCGGCGCAAAAGCACCCGCAAAAAAGAAGAAAAAAGCACCAGCCAAGAAACGGGCTCGGACCGACGACGGCGAGTTTATAGCTGACGACCCAGCGACCCCAAACGTCAATGAAGCGTTCGAAGAAGACGGGCCCTTTACGGAGTAATAGGTTATGCCAACAGGCGTTCAATTGAGCCAAATGATTTCGGATTTGCGGAGTGAACTAGGTCACTCTGTCAACGTCGCGCACGGCGTGAATACGAAAGACAACATGGCGTATTCGCTTCGTCGTACTCAAGAAGTTTTGTACGAGGAACATGATTGGCCGTTCCTGTTGGTGGACCGGACTGTAGCCGCCTATCCCGGGCAATTCTTATACAACTACCCCGCGGATATGCCGTTCGAGGTCATTAACGGAACTTGGTGGAAAGAAGGTTCGTACCTCACTGAGATGGATTACGGCATTACCATCGCAGATTTTAACCTATATGACACATCAGCAGACCAGAGGTCTAATCCTGTTCAGAAATGGAGACACCGCCCAGATGAAGGGCAGTTTGAACTTTGGCCGGTGCCAAGTCTCGCGGGTGAAATCCGGTTTCGCGGTTCGGCTCCACTAAAAGCCATGATATCGGACAGCGACGCTTGTACGTTAGACAGCAACCTTATTGTTTTACACACCGCCGCCGAACTTTTGGCTCGGCAAAAATCAGAAGACGCCCCACTTAAAGCGAGCATGGCGGGAAAACACCTCATAAAATTACTGAGTAACCAAGGCGCGCAGAAACGCCGGCCTTGGGTTATGGGGGGAGGAAGCGCCGCTCCGCGCGGACGCCCCGGCATCGACTACATTCCGACGAGGGGCTAATCTTTGTCTTTTTTCCTAATTGAAGATTTTCGCGCCGGGTTGGACGTCCGTAAAGCGGCGGACACTTCCCCCGCGGGAACACTGACACAGTTCGAAAACGCTCACGTCTCAAGCGGGGGCGAAGTCGAAAAGCGTCTTGCATTTGATAGTAAATACACCCTCCCGGCGAACACGTTTGGACTTGCTACGCTCGACAACGTTATTTACGTTTTCGGAACAATCGTAGACCCACTCACTAGCGCACACGTAAACACGACATACGTCAGGCTAACTACTTCATCCGGCGCACTCTTGAGTAAGATGGTAGATTGGGATGTTTACGACGGTTTGTTATATGTTGTTTTTGAGTTGGCTGACGGCGTTGTAGACCACTTTTACAACGGGGCACTCGTTACCGCCGCGGCGGGTAAAGGTCGTTTCGTTAAGACATTCCAGACGAAGACATATTCTGTTATCGAAAAAACCTTAAACTTTAGCGCAACAGGTAACACAACGGATTGGACGGGCACCGGAAGCGGGTTTATCAACCTTGCACAGCAAGACGCCAGAGGCGTCGATGCTGTTGGCCTTGAAGTGTATTTTAATAGGTTGGCGGTCTTTGGCCGGCGGGTAATTTACATTTGGGCGCTCGATGTCGATCCCTTAAACAACGCTCTTGAGCAAACACTTCAACAAACAGGCACTTTAGCCTCTCGGTCTGTCTCACAATTCGGCAACGGAGACGTATTGTATCTAGGGGATAGCGGTCTCCGATCTTTACGCGCACGAGACAGTTCTAACGCCGCCGCGGTCTCAGACATTGGATCGCCGATTGATCCGCTACTAGTTGCCGCGATTCAAGCCGCGGGAGAAGCGACTACGTCCTTGGCTCAAGCCATCGTTGAGCCGGTAACGGGCCGATTTTGGCTAATTCTCGGAAACAAGGTTTACGTCTTGTCCTATTTCCCCGGGCCAAAGATTACAGCTTGGTCAACCTACACACCCGGCATTACGTTTGACCACGTCGCCGTCTTGGGAAACAGCATCATAGGCCGGGCCGGAGACGTAGTGTTTACGCTTGGAGGAACGTCCGGCGTAGTCTACGACACGTCGAAAACACAGATTACAACTCCGTTTCTTGCGATTACTAACCCATCAGCACAGAAAGTTTTTCAAGGCATCGACGTCGCATGTATAGGTACTTGGGTCGTCGGCGTTGCTTTGGACCCATTTAACCCGATTTACGAAACAGTTGCGACGATTACGGACTCGACTTACCGAACAGGCCGTATCGAACTTGGCGGTTCCGGCACACACATTTCAGTACAGTTGACCTGCACCGACGCCAGCGCGGCCAGCGTTGCGAACGTCGGAGTACATTATAGCGGCGGGGAGATAGGATAATGACTGTCGCACTCAAAGCGGGACCAGATTTAGACGCACTCAGACACATAGCGTTTAATTTACGCGAGCGAGACACAGCGGAGATTTTTGCTACCCGCTGGACTGACGACCCCGAAGACTTGGCGACAGACGCCGGTAATTACGGGGAATTTCAGTGGATTGCGGCGCACGACGACGTCCCAGTGGCGGCAATCGGGGCTATCCCTGTGTGGCCCGGGGTCTGGTCCGTCTGGGCTTTTGGCACTGATGATTGGAATAAAGTCGTTTTATCGCTGACAAAACATGTAAAACGGTTTATGATACCAGCGTTATACGAGCATAAGGCGCACCGCGTCGAATGCAGAGCCTTGAAGGATCACGCGGAAGCGTGTAAATGGCTTGAAATGCTCGGAGCGCACAAAGAGGCCGCGTTAGATGGGTTCGGTCGCCATCGTGAAGATTTTAACCTTTACGTATGGAGACGCGAAAATGTGCGGTGGAGCCCCAAAAGTAGACAATAGTGCGGCAAACGCGGCGGCGGCTGAAGCCGCGGCGGCAAGAGCTAGAGAAGAACAACGCGCGGCGGACATCGCGTCCGGCCAAGCGAGCATTAACTCTAATTTTAGCCAGTTTAACGACGATTTTTATAACAATCGTCGAGACGCGTACCAAGATTACGCAACTCCTCAACTAACTGACCAGTTCGACGAGGCTCAAAAAAACCTCACTTTTAATCTTGCCCGCGGCGGGAACTTAAAGTCGCAGGCGGGTATAGATCAGGTCGCAAAACTTGCAAAACAATTTGCATTCCAAGAGGCTAACGTTTTGAGCGAAGGCGAACGCCAGCAACAGGCTTTGCGGTCAAGCGTCGAGAACGAACGCCAATCCCTGTTTAACCAGCTAGACGCTTCGGCAGACCCGACCGCCGCCGCTAACGGTGCGTTGACGCAATCCAATTTCCTCTCAAACCAAACACCTAATTTCTCACCGCTTGGAGCCTTGTTTCAAAACGTAGCCCTCACCGGCGCAAACAACTATGTCGCTGGTTCGCAATACGGCCGAGACGACCGCCTCGCGAATGAGTTCGCCCTAAATACCCCGGGGCTCGGTAAAGCCACCGGCTCCGGGCAGATATTTAACTAGGAGAGACAGATATGTGCGATCCAGTAACAATAGGAAGTCTGGCTCTCTCCGCCGGGGGTACTATGTATAACAACAGAACCCAGAATAAAGCCGCGGCGGCTAGTCAACGAGCGCAACAAGACGCGCTTTCGGCGTCAAACAGCCTTCGAGACGCGGAGCGTGGACGTCAAGACGCGTTCGCCGCCAAGTCTCGGGCACGGTTCGAGGAAAACCTTGGAAAGAAAACTCTTGAAAGCCAAGAGACCCAACTCGACGGAGAACGGCAACGCGTCCAAACTTTGTATAATGAGAACATCCCCGACGCGACGACTAATAATTCTTTGTTGTCTGGGATGCAAAATGCCGGGACGAACTTTGACACCGCGGCGGCAAAATCGCTGGCGGACAGTAGCGCGGACGTGCGGCAACGACTAAACGCTCTAGCTCGGCTACAATCCTACGGTGGAAACCAACAGAAAAACGACTTTGACCGCGTCTCAACGAACCGAGCCCAAGGCACTATCTCTAATAACGCAGGAAATAGTTTGAACACAAATTCCCGCGCACGAAGCAGTGCAATGCGTCACCCCGCGCAAGTTACTTCGGGCAGTACACTTTTAGGCGACGTAATGATGGGCGCGGGCCAAGCGGGCATGTTTGCCGGCGCGGCGGGCTACAACCCATTCGGCGGTGCGGCACCTTATAAAGGTATAGGCACAAGCATTAACGGCGGCGGCGCGTCGATCTACAGCAAACCGGGGTCATACGTCCCAATAGCATTTTAAGGAGCCCAACATGGCTGGATACACAACCAATCCCGGATTAGCGGAGACCCTTGGGGGTCTTGCGAAAACCTTTATGGGCGATCCTAGCGCGAGAATGAAGGCCGCTCAGTTGCGGGCTCAAGCCGGTAAATTTAATCAAGACCGTTTGGCGTCCATACAGACTATGGAAATCGAGAAGGCCGCGGAGGTGGAACGCGTAGCAGGGGTGGAAGCACTCAAACGCTCTCAGAAATCCCTCGGAGACGCCTTTAAGATCAATCCGGGCGACCACGAAAAGTGGGACGTAGACGCACGTCCGTCTCACGGTTTCGTCGGCCCTATGGGGGCTACCGAAGACACATACACTCAACCCGAAATAGACAACAAACTCGCCGGGATTTTATCCGGTATGTCCGGGGACAAAGACGCACACGCGGCGGCTATCAATACTCTCCAAGCGCAACAAGCACTAGGCTTTGGCGACCGGGCGCAACGTGTCGTCGGCCTCGGTAATCCGGGTACGACAGCCGCGCTCGACAGTCTTTCCCAACGTCGCGAAACAGATAATCTCGACGACAGCCGCGGGAACACTCACGAGCTAAACAAACTGAGGGTCGCGGCTGGTCTCAAGCCACTTAAAGCTGGTGATATCTTGACCGGGCCGCTCGCGAAGGCCACCGACATGACGCAAGATCAAGTCAACGTCGAAGGCGACAGACAGTCCGAACTCAAGGCTCAAGTGGCTTTGCGTCTTGAAGCCCGTAAAGGCATCCAAACCCGCATGACGAACGCCCAAAAATACTATAATGAGCGGATCGCTAATTTGCAGAAAAACGGTTTCGAAGTCGAGGCTAAAAAGGTCGAGAACGAAGCGGCTGACGCTATGGCAAGACTACAGGCGCAACTTGATGCCACATACAAGCCGCTCGTTCCGGGTGAAGTACAGACCGGCCCGACCCGGCAATTAACCGGTATTCCGCAAGTGGATTTACAGGCCATAGACGACAACAACAAAAACCGAGACACGGATAACACGATCAGGATAAACAATGAGAAGCCCTTGACGGGCAATGATGTACTGAATTGGGTCGGCCCAGACGGTAGAGGCGGAACTTCCGTGGACGGGAAAACGGACCTCGTATCCGGGAGCCCACTCCCGGCCGATTCTCGCGTCTTCAAAGCGACCACCAACGGTACCGTCGGAGACGCGACCAACATTGGGACGCCGACGCAACAAGGCAGGCGCACGCAACAACTCGCTTCATTGACTAGCCTTGAGGAAATGGTCGGCGCTGAAATCGCCAAAATTGAAAAAAACCCGACCATAGTCGGAACATCGGGTATCATCCAGAATTTCTCACAAGGATTACTCGATAGTTTGTCCGGTTTAGGGGGTGTTAAGCGAAGCACTGAGGATATAATCGCGGACGTTGCGGTTAACGAAAACTTTAGCCCAGAGCTACGAAGTCAACTGTCGGCCTCGTTTAACGACGATTTGGCGAGCATGAACACTCGGTTCGACATGATGGCGTATCTCGCCGCGGAAAGTATCGCGGGACAGGCCGGGCGCGGGTTGTCTGATAAAGACTTTAATAATTTTCGGAGAGCGCTCGGAGACCCTAGATCGTTCTTTACCGGGGCTAAAACGGTCACGGCTCGTTTAAAGTCCTTCCAAAACATGATCGTCCGCAAACGGAAAGAACTCCGCTCTCTCGGCGGGTCCAGCCCCCGTGAAGAAAATCACCTAGGCACGTACAACCCAGATACCGGGGAGTTTGATCAATAATGGCCGGATTTATCACTTTAACGACCCCAGACGGGAAACTAGCCAAGTTCCCCGATACCATGTCCAAGACGCAAATTCGGAACGTCATGGCGTCAAAGTACCCTAAAGACGCGTCTCAAGACACTCCAACGCCCTCCGACCCGGATGAATTTGCCGATCTAGGCGCACCGCCTCCACCGCCCGAAGTCTTGACCCAAAACGAGGGCTTAATGTCTGACGCGGCTCGGTTTATGGGGTTCGACCCCCACACCGACCAAGCCGGCGACACAGTGGTTAAAATGGCAGAAAAGAACGAACAACTAAGCAGTTACATCCCCGACCCGATGTTTTCAGTCGGTAAAGCTGGCCGCGATCTGGCATCTGGGCTTTTGAATTTACCCGGTGACGTCAAAGAGTTCATTACCGGCGAAAACGGTATGGAAGTAAACATTCCCGAGTTCCGCGGGGGTACAGCCGAAAACATCGCTTCCGGTCTTTTACAGTTTGGTCTCCCGGCGGTTGGCGCGGCGAATAAAGTGTCACAAGGTATAAAGGCTGTTGCACCGAACGCGGGAAATCTATCCCGAGGTTTGGCTAGTCTTTTTGCTGGCGCGGGGGCCGACGCCCTTGTCGTAGACACGCAAGACAAAAAGTTATCAGGTCTTGGGAACCTCCTCCCGGGGTCTCCGACGGCTATAGAGCCCGACGACAGCGGAATGACAAAGCGTATCAAGACCGGTTCGGAAAACCTCTTTATAGGGGGTGCAACGGACACATTAGGTAAACTTCTCGGCGCGGTTACAAGCCCATTCCGGCGCGGGCGCGGCACCGAAATAAGAACGGATTCACAAGGAAATCAAGTTGAAATCGAAAACTCCGGCGCTATGGGACAGGCAGAGGATAGACTTGCTAACGAAATGCAAGAGGGGATTATTGTGCGGCCCGGCGAGACACAAGACGAAGCGATCCAACGTGTTACTACAAACATTGACGAAAGCTTAGAGCGTTCCAAGAGAGACGGTTATCAGCCGACCACTGGGACGGCGTCAAACGATCCTACGTTGCTTATGCTTGAAAAAACGAACTCAACATCACCAGCCGCGATTGGCCGGGCACAACAAAATAAAGACGCCATAGCCTCTCGAATTAGTCAAGCCACAGATACAACGGGTATGCCGTCTCCCGAGACGGCGTCGGACGTGGCGCGCCAAAACCGAGACGCGCAACTTGGCGTGGAAGAGACAAATGTCGCGAACGCTGAACAAGACCTAGCCACGGTCCAAGCGAACCGGGTCGCGGAAGGTAACACTCTGGCGACAAACGTCGGCAAGGCCCCGGACGCAAGTACCACGCTGGACGGACAGTTGGTTGACCTTAACCAAAACATGACGAATACCAAATCTGACATGTTTGACGCTATAGACCCACAGGGCCGGGTGCAGTTACCCGCCAACAATCCCATGGCGGACGCAATCACGGATTTACGGGCCAATACAAATCCAGCAATTATGGCAGACGTGGACGGCTACGCAAAAGGCGTCTTGGACGAACTGTCTAAGCCCATATCGTTTAAAGAAATGAACGAGCTTCGCAGTGGTTTAAGCGGGGCGATTGAGCGGGCGAACCGCGCGGGAGACGGGCACGTCGTAACGCGGTTGACCGAGATTAAAAAACAGTATGACAACGTAATAACTCAGCTATCTCAAACCGCGGGCTCTATCCAAGCTGGGAACCGCGCAAAGAACGCCACAGATAATTTTCAAGACGAATTTGCGCCCATACAGCGCGACGGCGTCGGCGGAGCCGTGGCCCAAAGTATTAAAAATGATCCGTCGCGCTCCACGGCGTCTAAGACCGCCGGGAAATACCTAGGTAGCCCAGAAGGCGCGGAGCAATTGGCTCAGACCATCGCAAAGGTCAAAGACCCGAAAGCCGCTAAACAAGCGGTACGGGATCATATGTTCGATGAAATAGCGTCCTCCACTATCAAAGCCGACGGAACGATCAACGTGGACCGTTTGTCCAAACTTATTGAGCAACGCCGGGCCGTATTGCGAGATTTTCCCGAGGTTCTAAGCGAGTTAGAACAGCTACGTAACAAGGCTAAATCCGGGGTTGATCTCGGGGCTAACGCTACCGACGCCCTGAGACGCGCCAAAGACAGCTTAACCTCGACCAAACGAGAACAAGAACTTTCCGCGGCGGCAATGTTGCTGAAATCGGACGACCCCGTGGTAGCGGTCAACAAAGCGTTAGACAGCGACGCGCCTAAACGTAAATTATCTGAAATGCGAGAAGCCATGGAAGGAGACGCTGACGGACTTGCGGGCCTACAGTCTGCGACCCGGCAATCCGTAGTTTCTCGAGTTGGCGGCGTCTTAGAGACAATCGGGCCGAACAAAGACCGGGTTGTCAGTCTTGCGAAGCTGGATAAAATTCTCAAAAACAAACCGGCTCGCGAAGCTATGCTGGCGAGCGGGGTTTCGGCGGACGATCTTGCCAAACTGGATGGGGCGTATGCTCGTATTCAAGAGATGGCGCGGATCAACGAAAAAGTTACGGGTGGATCGGATACCGCGGCGAATATCTCTAAGTCCGCGGAAGGTGTCAAAATTTTCGCGGCGTCTTACTTCGGTATTGTTGCCGGTCGTGGCGTCTTTCGTATCATCGACATGGTCCAGAACATTTTAAAATCTGGCGCTAAACAGATTACCGCGGGCTCAATCGACGATATCGTACTCGACCCTGCATTTGCAAAGATGCTTTTGCTGAGAGACACGAACGCCGTTCGCACTAAAATGAAGACGTATTTAACCGCCAACCTCCCGGGGCTTGCGTCTCGCGAAGACGGCAACGACGAATAATTCCCCATACCCAATATGGGTGATTAGCGCGTATTTTTCCGAGGGGCGCGCACCTCAAAGTGAATGGAGTTCACGATATGACCCGAGTTAAAGGCCATCCAAATCCAAACATCGGTACTTGCACCGTCGCGGCTGTTCCGACTACTAACCTAGCGGCTGGTGACGTTATCTTTGTCACCAACGCACTTGTCGCGTCTCAGTCAACTGGTAACGGCACCGGTCAAGTCGCTTACTACAACGGAACCGCTTGGATGCGCTCCGATACTGGCGTAGCAATCGGCGCGTAACTAAAGCACAAAACAGTGAGGGGGAAGACACTTTGCCTCCCCCCTCACTTTTTGTTATGTGCCGCGATGCGGTACTGTTACACTTAAATAAACTATATAAAACAACAGGTTAGACGCCAACCCCGCCATTAACAATGGGATGTCCCAGACACACCCGACACCCGGGAACGTTAGTGTGTATAACGTTTTGTGACTATTTAACGTGACACATCAAGACAAAACAGACAGTATTTGCGGCACTGTTAGGTCGATTTTCCGCGGTTTTTGCGGAATGGTGCTGCGCCGCGGCACCAGCATTTAATCGGTTTCTGTCGCAAGAGGAAGTTGAAAAAATGAGTGGAAATTCGTGTATTTTTGGTTAACCAAATATCGATCGTTTCCAACCTTTGTGACAAAGCCAAGGTCTAAGGCTTTTGCTAATATTACCTTTTCGTTAAATCCAGAATCAAAATTAGGGGCTTGGTTCTTCCGTAATTCTTTAGACGTTAATATTGTTTTCATCTTGTTTCCTTACATTCTCCGGTTTACTGCATTGACTAGGTGGTCTGGGCAATGGTGCCCATATACTTTTTGCACGGTTTGTACTGTGTCCCCAAGTACGCCCGCGACTTCCCAAATAGGAATTCCAGCCCTTAACATCAATGTGGCGGACGTATGCCGCATTACGTGGGGCGTGACCCATTTGTATTGAGTTTTCCCGGTGAAACCATCGTACACACTTCGGGCAGAGCCGTTGTGGTCCAAAAAGAAGTTTAACTCGTCTTTACGTTCGGGGTGCAGACGTTCTCTATACGCCCGTTCCATGATAGGCATTAGCCGATCAGAGATTGGCACCGGTACACGACGTTTCTTACTTAGCTTTAGGTTTACGTCCCGAAAGTCAATTTGCCCAGATTTCAGATGAATACGATCCCAAGTAAGACCGCATATTGCAGATTTACGGGCCGCGGTATCCACACCAACTGCGATGAAACGTGTTAGTCGGGTTACACGGGGCTCACCTTCGCTGTCCTTTATTGCGAGAGCGAGAAAATCAGCTTCTTGATCCTCGTCCATCCAAGTGTCTCGCGGAGCGCCCGCCGGGGGCATTTCCATGTAGGGTATATCGTGTATTTTCCATATTTTGTGGTTTACCCCAAACTTGAAAATAGTATTTAAAACGGATAAGTTGCGTCTCAAGGTTCCGTCTTTAACGTTTCGAAACAAACGGAATTTTAAAAAAATTGCCGGGGTAACGTTTTCGGGAAGTAATTTCCCAAAAAACTTGATAACGAGTTCAGCATCATGGATTTGGCTATCTGTTACCCCACGAGCAAGAGCCGTGGCTTTATACTGCTCACCAACCATGGCGATAGTCGGCTTCGACACTAAAGCGGTTGCTTCTTTTTCTTGAAGAATAAACTCCGCTAGAACTATTTGCGCTTCATTGAGAGAAGCCGTCCACGTCGTCTGAGTTCGAGTACGGTAAGTTCCGTCAGATTGTTGTTCTGAGTAACGGATTTCATACCGGCCACTTCGGTTTTTTTTAAGTCGGGGGTTAAGCATCTTTTGTTCCTTTCTAAAAAATCTAATAAATCAACTAATTTGATCCGCACCGGCCTTCCCCTGTAAAAAGGAAGGTGGCCCGAACTTCTCCACCTTGCTACGGTCCGCGGAGATACGCGGGCCAAATTTGCCGCCTCATTTTGCGTTAAGAGTTTCATCGTGTTCTGCTATCATGGTGATTATCTTTGACGCCAAAGATAGAGGGACAAGTTTGTTTACTTCTAAATGCACCTTGTCTCCGTGGCCCGCGATTGCCGTCATAGCGACTTCGGGGCTTTCTCGGTCAATAGTCGCGGCGGTGATTTCCGGGGCTAAATCTTCCGGGGACATATCTAGCGCGTTAGCCAACAATGCTAAGTTTTTTGGATCAGGCAGAGAAACGCCTTTTAAGTATATGCTTATTCGGTCCCTATTTCGGGCTACAGTGTACCCTCTTGGGTCTACTTTTGTGCCAAAGGCTTTTTTAGCTAGGTCTGATTGAGACAAACCTCTCTCGGTCATTAGCTCGTAAAGTCTACGAGCGAATTGATCGACTTCTAGTTTTTCTATTCTAGTTTTTCCCCCAGATGAGGGCATTCTCCGTTTCGGTGACATCGACATCTACACGACTTTCCTTTTAGTACTCGACTTCATGATCAGTTCATGTCCTTACGCATAGTACTATTCACACATCACATATGGTTATGTTTTTGTCGGGATGTCAACAACAAAACAACAAAATGTTATAAACCACTGTTGACAGCCATAACAGTTTGTGTAAAAAGAGTGTCGGTAAAGAACAAAGACAAAGACCAACAAAAGGAAATAAAATGACACTTGAAAACCCCGAATGGGACACTAAAGAACTAATCAAGCGCGCCGGGGGGCCGATTGGTATCCGCCGAAAATCTTCAGAATTTGGCTATAAAGTGCCATCGCAGTCACAGATATACATGTGGCAAAACAGAGGAAGCATCCCGGCGGATTGGGTTGCCGTGTTGCTATTAATCGCCGACGCACGGGGCGAAGTGTCTGCCCCGCGACAAGTTATTTTAAACTTACCGCAAGACCCAGACCTTCCAAATGAAGAACACAACCCGTTTGAATAGATTTATAAAACATTAAATATCGAACGACAAAACGGCCCAAACAAAAGAGGTACATGATCATGACTAAAGTTATAGATTTTACTACTCAACTTTTAAAACGTCGGAAAACTGTCAAAGTAAAAGTCGAGAACAAACGCGAACATTTGCTTGTAAAAATCGAAGGCGTAAACACGATAGAAAGTCACGCTTTCTCCTCTATGCAACACGCCGGGGATTGGCTCAACGATCAAGGCTACCGGTGGGTAATTGGATCAAACGGTTATTGGTCAAAAGGCTGTGCGCATGTCTGAGGCTCTAATCTTTGTTCAGCAGCAACACTGGTTTGTGACGGAAGTTTTCCGGCCCGCGATTTATGGTGCTTTGGTGGGCATTTGCCTCAATCTAATAATGAAATGGGTATAATATGTTGAGTGACCCCGAATGGGAAGAAATGACGCGGTTTTTGAGAAACGAGGGAATAGTACCCTCTGTTGACGAACTCCCACTTAAAAACCCAGAGCGAGACCGCGACGGTTTAGCCCAACACGCCCCCGGGGCAAAACTCGATTTTGGTAAAGTCCGCCCGGCTCTCGTCTTGGGAGGTTTTGCTCGGGCCCTTTTACGTATCTCGGACGTCGGGACCGGGGGTGCGATAAAATACACAGACAACGGTTGGATGGAAGTCAAAGGGGGCAAAGACCGCTATGATGATGCAAAGCTAAGACATTGGCTTAAAGAAAAGACCGGGCAAGCCCTCGACCCTGACACAAAAATTGAACACGCGGCGCACGAATGTTGGAACAGTCTTGCGCGTCTTGAGTTAATGCTTCGGGACAAGGAAGAAGATAATGCCTAGATGCAAAGAGGGTTGCACATACAGCAAAGCAATAGTCCAATCGTACCCACGTCTTTGCACGAAATGCCGGTGGGTCCAGCCCGAAAACGTCGATGAAGGCCCCGAGGGGCTTACCGCCGCAAAAGATTTAGCGGAGTTAAGAGCAAAAATATCCGCGATGCGGGCCGCTCTCCCGGCGAACAGTCATGCTTGGATGATTTTGAGCGCAATTCTGGAGCCAACAACTTGAGAAAACTATACATAGGCATTGACCCCGGTTTGGCTGGTGCAGTCGCGCTATTCGACCCTGAGACGCAAAAAATCCGAGTCGAAGATATGCCGGTAGCGTCTCACGTCATAAATGGTAAAAACAAAAACCGGATCGTTGCGCCGCTCTTGGTAAACATTCTAAGAGGCTGGCATTTAACACACGAACTGTTTGCGCTTGTCGAACTGGTGGGCGGAGCCGGCAAACAATCCGCTTCCCACGCTTTCACGTTTGGCAAAACAGTAGGAATTTGTACGGGCTCCCTCGCTGGTGTTGGAATAGCGTTTCAAGAGATGCGCCCGCAAGAGTGGCAAAAGTTGATCCGCGTCGGAAAAGGAAAAGATGCCGCACGGGCGATGGCGTCGCAGATGTTCCCTTCTCAAGCAGATTTATTTAAAAGAAAAATGGACGATGGCCGCGCAGATGCGGCGTTGTTGGCAATTGTAGCGTACAAAATTGACAAAACCGACAAATAATTATTGACACACTTTAAATGTGTATATTACTATAGGTATAGACGCTTATTCATTTTGGCGATCTTGTAGAAACGTAGAACCGAAAGTACACCATTATTATGAGTAGACTCCCTGTTGAAACTCCACTCCTAAGACCTTATCAGGTCGAGGGGGTGTCTTTTTTAGTAGGAAGAACTTTCGCCGCTTTATTTGACGATTGTGGCCTTGGAAAAACCCCTCAAAGTTTAGTTGCCGCTAAAAACATTGGCGCGAAAAACGTACTTGTAATATGCCCGGCTGTCGCCCGTTTTAATTGGCAACGAGAGATATTACGTTGGGTCGACCCCTCGTCTTCTATCGAAGTTATTACCTCTAAACTTGGATCGAATTACCTTCCTAAAGGTAACTGGTTGGTTATTTCACACGACTTACTGACCGATGCCTCTACTCAAAAAATCCTGTGGAAACGCGATTGGGACTTGTTAATTGTAGATGAGGCACATTTCTTAAAGTCAAAGGGGGCAAAGCGTACCCGGGCAGTGTACGGTACACACTGTGACCTTAAAGGCAAGTCTTTGGCTGGCAAGGCGTCTCGGACGTGGATATTGACCGGCACTCCGGCCCCAAATCATACCGGCGAACTTTGGACCCATTTGCGGGCTTTATGCCCCGAAGCGATCCCCGGTGTTACTGGGAAACCAATGGGTGAGACCGAATTTCAGACAAATTACTGCGCTTTAGAGGAAACCAATTGGGGAACCCGGATTGTGGGCTCAAAAGACATGGCGCGGTTACGCTCCAAGATGGATGGATTTTTTCTACGACGGCTCAAGCAAAACGTCTTGAAAGACTTACCGCCGGTCACAATCGACAGCATCCCTATATCGCTGACAAAAATGGATGGCGAAGACATGAATAGGTCTTTAAAGGCGCACCCAGATGCAATTCACTTGGCAGACGCGGCAAAAAATATGTCGGGCGACGATCTTATTAAATTTATGAAAGAACACGCGCCAGAATTGGCGACTTATCGCCGCCATACGGGGCTTTTAAAACTACCTATTTGTCTTGAATGGTTAAAGACTGAGATGGCCGGCAACCACAATAAGTTTATAGTTTTTGCGATACACCACGAAGTAATCGACAAAATTGTCGAACACATGGCGGCATTTAACCCAGTCAAAATCGACGGAAGAGACAATCCTAAAGCCAGAGACGCTTCTGCACAAGCATTTATGGACGACCCAGACTGCAAACTCTTTGTGGGGCAGATCGCGGCGGCGGGCACGGCCCTCACTTTAACAGCCGCGAAAGACGTCGCGTTTTTTGAGACAGATTGGGTGCCAGCAAACAATTACCAAGCTCTTTCAAGGGCTCACAGATTTACACAGACCCGGGGCGTCGTCGTCCGGTTTCTGACACTACCCAATAGCATCGACGACATAATATCCCGCGCTTTAGTTAGAAAAACGCGAGAACTTAATCAACTTTTCGGATAGGGAACCAAAGAATGAGTATAGAAGTAAAAATTGTCGCGGATAACGCCACTGCATTAATTGCAAAACTGGCCGAAGTCGCCAAATCAATGACGCATTGCGATGACGCGCCTATTGCGGTCGATACGATGTTGGACGCGATTAACATGCAACTGCCTCCTGACATGGAGTGCGTGATCATCGATACCGCAATCGACAGCAAAACTAAAACCGAATTGGCATTCGATAGCGAAGACAAAAAGAAAGCTCCGAAAAAGCCAGAGCCCGCGCCTGTAGCCGAGGAAGTGGTACCGGAAACTGTAGCCGAGGAGAAAAAAGGCAAAACTTCTTTTGACGAAGCTCTTGACATCTTAGCCGAGTGTTATGACGACGCCGACGGAAAGGTAGCTGTTAAAGCTCTTTTAAAGGCTCACGATGTAACTCGTTTCTCCGAAATCGACAAGTCTCACGGCGACGATCTGTTGAAATCTGCAACCAAGATCAAAGTTGATTGCGGAACATGACAGATAGTCGCCCGGCGCACTCAATCCTCGGCGCGTCCTCTATGGACCGCTGGGGGGTGTGTAGTGCAAGCGTTAAGGCGTCGGGCGGCGAAGGTTCCGCGACGTCTTATTATGCGGCGGAAGGGCAAGCCGCGCATACGTTGGTCGAATTATGTTGGGTGGGCGATTTAAACCCAATGAATTACCTCGGAGAAGAAATCGGTTCAGACATCGGGCCGATTATTGTTAACGAGGAAATGGTTGAAGCTGCGGAAATGTATCTTAATCTTTGCGCCGAAGTCGCAAAAGACGCTAAGTTCTGCGAAGCGGAAAAACAAGTAGACGTCAACGCGATATGGACGGCGACTGGGGATACTCCCCCCGCCGACATGTTCGGGACTAGCGATTTCTCTTGTTGGGGTGGCGCCAACCGGCGTCTCAGTATCGTAGATTTTAAATACGGCAAAGGTGTCGCTGTAGATGTTGTTAAGTTGGGGGGCCCAAACTCCCAATTAATGTACTACGCTCTCGGGGTTTTACTTGAAATCATAGAGGGTAAAGGTACGAGGCCGCTTTGGGTAGACATTTACGTCTGCCAACCGCGGGCGGAGCATCGCGACGGCCCGATCCGCAAAGTATCAATTACGGTTCTTGATCTGTTGTCTTGGGGGCACGATGTTCTTAGGCCAGCCGCGGAAGCGTGTTTTACCGACAACCCTAAATACGTTGTTGGACAAGGGTGCCGGTGGTGCCCGGCGAAAGGCAAATGCCCCGCACTAAGACAGGTCGCTCAAGAGACGGCCCGGGTCGAATTTGACGCTATCCCGCCTCAACCAACTGAATTAAGCGACGCGGAACTTGGGGCGATTTTAGACAAGGCGGAGATTATTTCTTCATTCGTGTCTGGGGTTCGTGCCGAGGCAAGCGGACGTCTTGACCGAGGTGGAAACGTTACTGGCTGGAAACTGGTTCAGAAACGCGGCATACGAAAATGGATTTATCCATCTGTTGTGTCGGGAATACTGGCGGATAAAGGCTATAAAAAAGACAAATACGTCGATACCAAACTCAGGTCTCCGGCGCAAATTGAAAAACTATTGAAAAAGGAGAAAGAAGTTTTTGAGGAATTAACAGATTTCGTATCAAAAGACAGCACGGGGACAACGTTAGTCCGCGAACTGGACCCGAGACTAGCGGCGGCCAAGGGCCCTGCATCAGACTTCGACGAGATTGCGGAATAACCCGCATCTCAAGCCAACCCACGTAAAATAGGAAACGTATAAATATGGCTAATACATTACGCACACCAGTTGGGATGAGTTCTTTTGTTCATCTGTTCACCGCGCGCGCGGTAACACCCGGCTCAGAACCACGTTTTTCCATGAACATTTTGTTCGATGCAGAGGCGCAAAAATCCCCAGAGTACAAAGCTCTTAAAGCAGAAGTAGCCGCGGTCGTTAAAGAAAAATGGCCGAGTGGCGCGCCATCCGGGCTTCGGTCTCCATTCCGCGATGCGGGCGAAAAAGACTATGCAGGGTATGAAGCCGGTGTGGTTTACATAAACCCATGGTCGAAACAAAAACCCGGTATTGTCGATGGACGTCTCCAAGACGTTCACGCCGCGGATGATGTTTTTCCGGGGCAATTAGTAAAGGCGACAATTCGTCCTTTTGCTTATGAAAACTCTGGCAATAAGGGTGTTTCGTTTGGTCTCCAGAATGTGCAAATCGTGAAATCCGATATGCCACGTCTTGACGGAAAGAAGGCCGCGAACTCCGATTTCGATGCGCTGGACATCGTCGATCTTGAGAGCGAAACGGAAAACAGTAAAACTAGCGAAGCCGACCCCTTCGATAGCTGATCACCCGATCCCGGCACAACATATATTTTTTGTTTGTTGTGTCGGTTATCGCGGTAAACACCACACACCAAAGGAGCTAAAATGACAAATAAAAACCCAACTTTCCAACTTAGTGAAAACCGAAAAGATAGCGTTGACGCTGTAGAAGGCTTTGATATCTCAGAGCTAGAAATCCTGCAAAGCTGGCTAGGCGCACGTCTTTCGCACTTGCAGAATATACTAGACGTTAAAGAAAATCCAACTCTCCATAAATACGCTGATTTTATCTATCTTGAACTGCAATTCGTCGGAACCGTCTTAAATCAGAAAAGGGACGGCGGAGACAACTGCGGAGACGGTATTCCCGTTCAACTAAATCTTGAAGGTGTTTAGTGGAAGTTCTACACCTTGACGTCGAGACGATATCGGGTGCGGACTTAAAGAAGACCGGGGCGTACCGCTACGCCTCGGACCTCTCGACTGACATCATCGTCGCGTCTTACCGGTTTGGTAAAACAGGGGAAATACGACGCTGGCTCCCGACGCAACCCTGCCCAATTGATATACTTGACCACATAAAAAACGACGGGTACGTCGCCGCGTGGAACGCTAGTTTTGAGCGGAATATCTGGAAAAACATTCTATCTCCGAGATACCAATGGCCGCAAATTTCTCTCGAAAAATTTGTCTGCACTATGGCGCAAGCCTCTTACTGGGGTCTCCCTCTTTCGCTGGATATGGCGTCTCAGGCAATGGGCGGACCGCCGAAAGACAAAGAGGGCCATAGTTTGATGCTCCGCATGTCCCGGCCCCGATCCGTTGATCACGACGGGACATATCAATGGTGGCACTTACAAGACGCCGCGAGGTATATCCGTCTTCAAGAATACTGCGATCAAGACGTCCGGGCGGAAACCCACATTGCGTATGCGGTCCCACCGTTGCCGGAAGCCGAACGCAAAGTTTATATCATCGATCAACAAGTCAACGATCTCGGCGTTTGGGTTGATACGGATTTGGTTCACTCCATGTCTCGATATGCGAACCAAGCGAAGAACAATCTCGACGCGGAAATGAATACACTTACCGGCGGCGAGGCCAAAACCTGTAATCAGGTGGCTAAAATTCTAGCGTTCGTCAGCAAGACGTATCATGGCGTCTCCGCGCTAGATAAAGGCTCCGTCGTTACTGCGCTGGCTGATGTTCACTTGACGGGCAAAGCTCGGCGCGCTGTCGAACTTAGACAGATGGCGGCAAAGTCTTCTACCGCGAAGCTCGCTCGCATGACGGATTGCGTCGGTGAAGGCAACCGGGTCCGTGGAATGCTACAATATTACGGCGCGTTTCGCACGGGTCGTCATGCCGGCAGATTGATTCAACCTCAAAACATGCCGCGCGGCGAAATCAAAGACCCGGAACGCGCTATCGAATGGATGCTCCGGGGCGTTCCCGCGGAGATGTTGGAAATAACGTTTGGCCCGATCCTTAGTATCGTTTCGTCTTGCTTGCGCGGCTGTCTTGCGGCTCCGAAGGGCAAAACGTTTGTCGTTGTCGATTTCTCGCAGATTGAAGCCCGCGTATTGGCTTGGGAGGCCGGTCAAAAAGACATTCTCGACGTGTTCGCCAGTGGTGAAGACGTTTACACATATGATGCAAAGCAAATTGGATCGGATAGTCGCCCGCTCGGGAAGGTTTGTCGTCTCGGTCTCGGGTTTGGGATGGGCGGTCCGAAGTTCCAAGAGACGGCTAATTCCGCTCCGTACTTTCTAGGACTGTCTATGGATTTCTCTAAAGACGCTGTTCAAGGCTGGAGGAAAGCGAACCCGTACATTGTGGGGTTTTGGTATGACTGCCAAGACGCCGCGATCAAAGCCGTGCAAAGCAAACACAATGAACTGCGTCCGAAAATCTACAACGTCGGCAAAGTTGATTATGCGATGATGGGTGACAACCTCGTGTGTAAATTGCCCTCCGGCAGATATCTCGTTTACCGGGACGCGATGGTCGAGACCGACGAAATGGGCCGGCCACGTCTCACATACATGGGCGTGAACCAATTTACCCGTAAGTGGGAACGGCAAGATACCTGGGGCGGTAAACTTGTGGAGAATATCACGCAAGCGATTGCTCGCGATTTGATGGTCGAGGCATTAATGCGTGTTTGGAATGAAGGATTTCAAGTCTTACTCACCGTTCACGATGAACTAATCGTCGAATGCCCCGAGACTAATCCCAAAAACCAATTGGCAGACATTGAACGTCTTATAAGAATTAACCCCGATTGGGCTTTAGACCTACCGACAGACTGCGACGGATGGGTCGGGCCTAGATACCGAAAATAAAGGACTGAACCATGGTAGAGAAAGTAACATGTGGGGGCTGCAAATGATAAAAAACGGACACGGAAGCCGGCACTCCTCTATAAAACCTAAACCTGACAAGGACTACGCAGAGGAAGCCAAAAAACGAGAATGTCTCAAGTGTCGTCGAGAGTTTTTAAGCGAACACCGTGGTCACCGCATATGTTTTGACTGTAAAAAATCACCAGTATTTGAAAGCAGTGTTGCTGAACATTATTCAAAAGGGAAGAAAAAATGAAAAGGCCCGTTGCAATTTGGACCAGATACGATGACGGAACAATTGACTATTGTTTAGTACAACCCGAAAAGAAATATGGGGCGACAATTAAGAAACGTAATCGTTTGTTGTTTTGTCGGTCGTGTTTGTTATTGCGGAAGATAAAAACCTACACTAAGGTAGTTGTCCGTTTAGTAAAGCAAAAGGCTCCGAGGGAACCACTCCCCAGAGCCTCTTAATAATCACTTGAACAACATTGAAAGGAACTAAACAATGTGTAAGAATAATATACATAATTTACGCTATTTCGGCAACCCCAAACTAACATTAAAAGGGGGAAAAATATATGGCTGAAAACGTTGCAACAATTGCAAAAAGATTACCTATATCAAACGAAGAATTTCTTAAAGGGGTGTTTGGGGCGAACTGGGAAACGTCCCATGTTTGTAGTTTTAAAGAAGACCCATATGAACTTGATAATTTAAATCTCAGACATTACTGGGCGGGCGGTCACGCGAAGAATAAATTGGCGTACTGCCTTCAAGATCACAATACGTACTTCACTATATCTCAGTTTGATTTAGCAGACGACGGCAAAGCAAGACGCCGCAAAGATTTGTTTAACTCAACTTACGTTATTTGTTTTGATGACGTAATCGAGAAAATCGACCCGCAAAAACTTAAAGACATGCCGGAACCAAGCTACGTTTTGGAGACGTCCGCGGGCTCGTCTCAGTGGGGTTATATTCTCGAGACCCCGGAGACGAACCAAAACCGAGTGGACGCGCTGTTATCTGGGCTGGTTGCGGCGGGGATAACTGAAAGTGGCAAAGACCCCGGGATGATGGGCGTTACTAGGTACGTGAGATTGCCGGTTGGCTCCAACACTAAAAAGAAATACAAAACCGTTTTTAAATGCAAGCTCACGACTTGGGAACCAGAGAAAACTCACCGTCTTGAAGACCTAGCTCGACCGTTCGCTATCGACGTCACGAACGTCTCGACTGCGACGACTAAATACGCGAAGGGTTTACCGGAGAATATTGACCCGATTGTTCCGCTTTTACAGCAAACGGGCATATTTAAAGGTAAAATTAAACCAGACACTTACGATATTGAATGCCCTTGGGTTGGCGAACATACCGGTGCGGCGGATAGCGGCGCGGCGTATTTATCCCCGTTTGGTTTTCGCTGTCATCACGGCTCGCATGATGATCGACATTTTGGAGACTTGTTAGATTATCTGGATAAAGAAATCCCGGGGGCTAAAGCATCCGTCCGGTGGGCTCAAATGGTACACGAATTTGACGATCAACAGCGTTGGCCTTTTCAGATTGCGAAGACATGGAAGACCCGAGACGAAATCTCGGCTCACGCCGGGTGGTTAGGGCACTTACAAAAGCTCGACCCGCTGTCATACGATAGTTTGACTGAAGGGTGGGACATAATATGTGGTGTGCCCGAAAGTGTCATACTAGACATCGAAGACGCGGCGGCTGAAAAAATCATACACGCAAAGACGGGCGGTCTAAAAATCATTAAGCCCGGGCAATGGAGCGGTGTTGCTGTTCCTCCGCGTGAATGGGTAGTTGAGGATTGGTTGCCCCGTGGGAAAGTTACCTCGCTTTATGGAGACGGCGGTCTCGGCAAGACTCTTACCGCTCAAATGCTGGCGACGTGTTTATCCGTTGGCGGCGATTGGCTCGGGGAGTTGACCCAAAAATCAAATGTGCTTGCTGTATTATGTGAAGACGACGAGGACGAAATACACCGGCGTCAGGAGGATATAAACTCTCATTATGTGATGGACATGAAGACGTGGGAGACGCAAGACACGCTATCCTATATGTGCCGCGAAGGCGAAGACAGCCTCTTAATGACCTTTGATAGTCAATCAATCGGAACGCTCACTCCGTTTTGGACAAACTTGCGTGACGCGGCGGTCGCTCAGAAAGCCGACGTTATTATTCTGGATACGCTGGCGGATATATTCGGCGGAAACGAAGTATCGCGCTTAGAGGTACGACAGTTTGTTCAGCGCGCGCTCTTAGGGTTGGCTCAAGCAATTGGCGGCTCTGTATTGTTTTTGGCGCACCCGTCTCAAGCGGGCAAAGCCTCCGGGCAAGGGTTTAGTGGTTCTACGGCTTGGAACAACTCAGTTCGTTCGCGCTGGTATTTATCCTCGATGGACGAAGACGGTAGAAATAGTTTGCGTCGTTTATCCCGCGTCAAATCAAACTATTCCTCAAGCGGCTCCGACACTGACAAAATTTTAGAATGGCATAAAGGCGCGTTTACTCTCGTTCGCTCAGTGGGTGACGGGGAAATCGACACAGCGACAGGCCGGTTACAGTCTGAAGTAAACATGGAAATCTCGATTCAAGACGCCATAGGACATGCAGACCTAAAACAAATCGGATTATCAGGTGGCAAGACCGGTGCGGGCACTTTTATTGTGGATTACGCAAAGCGCAACATCCCCGGAGCGGAGCCCTACAGCACTCAAGAACTTGCCACCACAGTTGCACGGATGAAAGAGGCGGGCGTCTTGGTCATGGTCTCTAAATCTTGGTTTAACGCAAGTGGCAAGCGCAAGGCGCAGGGGCTTGAGTATGTCGATCCAGAAGGTTCCGCCTCCGGGTCCGTGTTTGGTGACAAGTCAGAAACCGATCCGTTCGGTTAAGAAGAGAAGAGAAGAGAAGACACACTTGTGTATACATATGTATGGAGTTCATGAATTGAGAGCAAAAACTACTAGAATAAAACACGCCGATAAAGCGGCATATAAAGAACATAAGAGATTTGTAGCGAGCGAAAAACGTCGCATCCTCCGAGATTTAATGGACACAGGTATCGAATTGCAAACGCTCCAAAAAGCGGCTTCTGAATATAAACTTACCCCGGATTTTTTGTGGGATAGGATATTAAAGGGACAAAAATTTACTTCAATGATTATGAAAGAGTGAATTCTAGGGGCCACACGGTGTTAGGTGTGGCCCTTTTTTGTGTTTTCGGGGGGACGGCGCGTCTCAGCGTCGAGCGGGAAAGATTTAGGCGGCGTTATAGCTATCGAGCTTAACTGTATACAATTTGTTAGTTTCTCACTGTTTGTATGGTCACGGAAAGTGGACTTTTTTTTGAGGTTATGTCATTGATATGTCATTGATTAGGGGGTTATGTCATTGATCCCGGCGTAAGTCATTGATATCATTGGTCTTTGATTGCTATGTCATTGATTATGTCATTGATTGGCGTTTATGTCATTGATCCCGGCGTAAGTCATTGATATCATTGGTCTTTGATTGTAATTGATTATTTTACCGGCTTGGACGTCTCCGGGGCCCCCTCTATCGAGGGGTCGGGGGCTCCCCGGCAGACGGGGGGTTTTTAAGATTATAACAAAAAGTTACTATAACAACCCGGCATAGTCAGTGATTTTCGTACTCGACATAGGTTAAGATTTTCGTACTCGACATAGGTTTTATTTTATAGATCCCGGAAACTAAATGTGGATAGTGCTGGTTGCCGCCGACGAAAAAAATAAAAAAAATAAAAAAAATAAAAAAATTCTGAGACGTCGCGTCTCGGTCTCGGCGATTGTTGGGCGAAGCCTTGAGACGCGAACCCGGAACAGGTCAAGCCCTCGCGTCGATAAAAACCGCGCGACGCAAAGCCTTAGAAATCTTACATAATTATTAAAATTTATTTTACCCGGGCGATCATTACCCGGGCGATCATTACCCGAGGGCGCCCGGGCGATCATTACCCGGGCGACCAGTGCCCGAGGGCACCCGGGCGATCATTACCCGGGCGACCAGTGCCCGAGGGCGCCCGGGCGATCATTACCCGGGCGACCAGTGCCCGAGGGCGCCCGGGCCATAATAAAAGGCCCCGAGAACGAACCCGGGGCCTCTTTATCTAAAACACGCGGCGTCGTCGTCGCCGCCGTCGTCGCGCCCGGTCCCTCGCCCCGGCGATATCGACGACAAGGGCGGCGAGGGCGACCAAGGCCGCGCCAGCTAACAGTAATGCCATTTATGCCGACCCTAGGCGATTAACTAACACGTCCAGACCGGTAGACCCAAGGTCTCTGATTTTATAGACGTTTTGCGCGATAGCAAAAGCGTCGGAAACATCGCAACCGATACCGATACCGGCGACCTCGACGCCTACGGTTTTCGCATAGGCCCCGGCGGCCCGAACCGCGAACGACCCCGACCCACACCGCCCGTCGGTCAATACTAACATTATGCGCCGGTTTACGTTCGCGACCTTACGCAAGCGGCCAGCGGCCGACGTTATGGCCGAGGTAATATTTGTGCCCCCGCCTAAGTTCATCAACATATTTCCGCAATGTGATAAGGCTTTTTTATCCCAATTTTCTGAAAAGGTTTTTATGGCGTATGCGCAATCACCCCCGCGAAAACCGACAATTTCGAACGGCACCCCGGCGGCCTTTAAGGCGTCGCCTAAATGAACGGCCAGACCGGTTGCCGACTTGATCCGGTCGCCCATGCTCGGCGACAAATCGACGACCAGTGAAACCGCAGAATTAACGCTCAAGGTTTTTCTTTTCTTTTTGAATACCGAACGACGCCCGGCGCGCATCGCCGGGATTGCGCGAACGTCGAGCCGTCCAGCGTCTTGCCAGCGTCGAACGTCGGTCCGCCCGGGTGCCCGAACAATGGTTCGGACTTGCGCTTTCAAATTACCCGGGATTTTTACTCTTTTTTTACAAGCGTTCGCCTTGCCGGCGGCGTAATTATCATCAGAATATCCGTTTTTTTGAACGTCGTCAGAAATCGGGTCGTTGTTTAGAATGGTGTTTAAAACGTCGGCCGCGTCATGGATGACGCCGACCCGGTTCGTGATAGCGTCGGGTTTGGGCTCGACGTCGCGAAAATCGCCTAGGTCGAGACCTTCGGCCCAATCGTCGCCGGTTCCGCCGTGCCCGTCGCTTATACCTTGGTCGTCGTCGTCGCCTTGGTCGCGGCCGACGATTGGGCCGAAGTCGTCGTCGTCGCCTTGGTCGTCGCCTTGGTCGTCGCCTTGGTCGTCGCCTTGGTCGCCTTGGTCGTCGCCTTGGTCGTCGCCTTGGTCGCCTTGGTCGCCTTGGTCGTCGTCGTCGTCGCCTTGGTCGTCGCCTTGGTCGCCTTGGTCGCCTTGGTCGTCGCCTTGGTCGCCTTGGTCGCCTTGGTCGCCTTGGTCGTCGTCGTCGTCGCCTTGGTCGTCGCCTTGGTCGCCTTGGTCGCCTTGGTCGTCGCCTTGGTCGCCTTGGTCGCCTTGGTCGCCGCCTTGGTTGCCCGGTTTTGGCGTCGCCTTGTCGAGTAGTTCGCGCG
>Ga0308012_10000158_pt1 | contig 42963 bp, 52 predicted proteins | sample Neamet179_FD_203133 | JGI IMG/M metagenome (GOLD analysis project Ga0308012, IMG submission 203133) | Marine microbial communities from water near the shore, Antarctic Ocean - #179 | ecosystem: Environmental > Aquatic > Marine > Unclassified | place: Southern Ocean | collected 2014-07-25 | reverse complement strand
TCTTAACTTTGGCTAGTCGCAAGCAAAACCTAGCAATGCAGCCTACGGCTAACAAAGGTAAGTTCCTAGTTCATCTTGAAAACTTCGAAGCTACTCTGACCGATGCACAGTCTGAACAGTTCGCTAGATCAATAGATGGATTAGCTACTGCTTGTGAAGATTCTTTCGACCTTGACGATATGTAAAACGGATAGACTGAACCTGTCACCAGTTCATTGGTGGTGGGTTCTTCTTCTCTCCTTCCTTTTCTTTTCTCCTGTTTTATCTAGTATTTCCCCAAAAATATCGGTTTTTTCGCTCTTAGCATACATACACAGATCTACTATAACTCAGCAAGCTACTACCTACTACACAGATCAAACTCAAGAAACTGGTAAAACTGCATAAAATCGTTATATAGTATCCTATGCCTATGCACATAAACATTGATTGTTGCAAGTATAGTAGATACACTTCATAGACTCCAATAAAGCAGTACAGAGTATACAAGCAATACCTACTATACCCCTTAATAAAGTTATTTTTAATTTTTTAGTCTACACACGACACAGAACACTACTAAGCTATTACACTCACTACCAGACTATTACTCCTATTGATCTACTACCTAAGTTAGCCTACTATTAGCATAATGCACGAATCCGACATGGGGATAGGGGCTAACTACTTGATTTTATGCAGTTTTTTGAGTTCTTGACTCCTCCCAATTTTTCCTGTATAATCAAGGGGTTAGTTACAGCTTTGTATCTATCTACTATTACTATTAACCTACTATTAAGGACTACCTACTATGAACAGTAGACAACTTATAGACTTAACGATACAAGATCACGACAACAAGATGCTAGGAATATGCTCTAAGACTGGTATTAGAGTAAGTATGAATATACCTAGTACTAAGGGCTTATACTTCGATTACACTTTCCCATTCGCTAATTACTCTAATGTAGTAGCGTTTGCCAAGTTAGACTATAAGAACTTAGCCAGTACCTACGACTCTAATGTATTAGCAGGTTGCCTTATTACTGCTCTACTTGAACATAACATACTAGAGGATCAGCTATCATCTACACATAGAAACCTAACACTAGCAGATGCTCCTACTTATCTACTAGTTGATACTATACGCTTCCTAGTATCTTTAAGTGAAGATGCTATTGCAGGACAGAAGAAGCATAAGCTACTACACTTATCACTTGAGAGTAATAGCCTTGATCCTCTTAAAACACAGCCAATAGAAGCTACGCTTAAGAACTGGTTGAATGAGGCAAGAGCTATTACTTATCCTTCTCTACCGAGTCATGCTACAACAGCAACAGAGTTAGATAACGCTTCAGCGTATAAGATCAAAGTACTAGGCTTAAAACTTAATGGTGGTAGAAACGCAGTACCTAATACTACACTTAAGAGAGAGAATAAGATAGCCTTCAAGGAGCTAGTAAAGGAAGCTAAGTTAGAGGGTAGATTATCTAGTAAGCTCCTTAACCTCCTACGGAACATAGGACAGTATGATCACCTAGCAACAATAGATCAGGAGACTAGGACTAAGATAGTAATAGCAATAGATAAGACTACCTCGGAGCTAAAGGTAGAGTTTAAAGTTATTATTAAACACGCTTGTTATTCTCCTACTATACAAGAGTATGTAGCTGACATAGGAGCTACTGGGGAGATATCAGCAGAAGCCACCCCACTGAGTAAGAGACTAACAATAGCAGAACTAAGAGTAGCTAGGAAGCTAAAGAAGGAGGAAGCTAACAATGATGCATAATACTAGACATACATTCGGTACAATAGATCCTTCTACGGGTAGTAGATACTCTGATATAGTAAAGTCTGATATTATAAGAGATTATCTTTCATTTAGAGTAGTAGACTCTAATAATATAAAGAGCTACTATTACAAGGGTAAGATGTACTACTTGAACTTAGATAAGAAGCTAAAAGACTATTTGAGAGCTAACAGAGTAGCACTAGTTGTTATATCTATACAAGAGAGAGAAGATATTAATATAGCAGTTGCCAGACTTTATGAGGATACTATCAATGGAAGCTAAAAGAAGCCTAAGAGAGATACTAGACGAGAGGAAAGCTAAGAGAGAGGGAATAATGCAGCAAGCAGAACCTAGTACTGTTCCCATAGTAGCTCCTCCTCCTGAAAGGCTATCTATTGCTGAGAGAAGACTTGCCCGACAAAACAAGGGAATTCCTTCCCCTATTGACAGATCTATTCCAGCTACTATTGAAGTTCCTACTGAACCTAAGGTAGAAGCTAATGAGACCTTCTCTCTATCAATAGAGCTAAATGATAAGCAGATGCTAGCTAGGGATATGGCTATGACTGGTAAGAGCTTCTGTTACATAGGAGCAGCAGGTTCTGGTAAAACAACTGGGCTCAGGGAAATAGTAAAGGCTCTACTAGCAACCAATAAGCTAGGAACTCATACCTTCAAAGTACAGGGTACTAAAGACTATAAACCAGCTCCTTCAATAGCTTTAATAGCTTGGACTCGTATTGCTTCTGGTAATGCTAGACGGGCTATACATAAAGACCCAGTTTTGAAAGAGATGCTACCACATAACATAACAACAGCACATAACCTACTAGAGTTTCAACCAGAGTGGTACTTTGATGAGGTAACAGGTAAGGACACTATGAGGTTCATACCTATGAGGACTAGACATAACACTTTAGATATAACTCACCTAATAATAGAAGAAGCATCCCTTATTGATCTACCTATGTGGTCTAAGATATACGAAGCTCTTAGACCTGGAGTACAGATCATATTCGTAGGGGATATTAACCAGTTGCCACCAGTATTCGGACCTAGTATACTAAACTATGCTCTTACCGACTTACCAACAGTAGAGTTGACGCACATATATAGACAAGCTGATGATTCTATGGTATTAGAGAACGCACATAGGATACTAGAGGGTAGAGAGTTACAAGTGGGTAAAGGCTTTGAGATAATACAATGTGGAGCAGTAGAACACTCACAGGAACACCTATCAGTATCTCTGGGTAAGACTTTCCCTAAGTGGCAAGAGATAGGTAAGTACGATCCTAAGACGGATATAATACTATCTCCATGGAATGTAAAAGACTTGGGTACTGATGTTATCAACAAGTGGATAGCACAGAGACTAGGTACTGAGAGAAATGCTGTTGTCCATCAGGTACTAGCAGGTAGGTTCACACACTATCTAGCAGAGGGTGATAAGATAATGTATAATAAGCAGATAGGTGAAATAGTAAAGATAAACAAGAATCCTATGTATATGGGAACACCACCATTAGAGGCTTCCGCTTCTCTTACTAGGTTTGGAGCATATATAGGTAAGACTGGTGAAGCAGAGGAGTTTGGATTAGCAGGCTATGATAACATAGATATAGAGAAGATGCTAGATGATAGTACTGATGTATCTAAGCAATGCTCTCATACAGTAGAGCTAGTAACAGAAGATGGACTGGAGTTCTGCTTAGACACCATAGGGGATATGTCAGCTTCTTCCTTCTCTTTAGGCTACGCTCTTACTATACACAAAGCACAAGGTTGTGAATGGCGTAGAGTATTCATAGTAATGCACAAGGATCACTCACGATCTCTTAGCAGGGAGATGCTGTATACTGCTGTAACTAGAGCAAGAGAGGAATGTATTGTTATATCTAAAGAGTATCTAATCAACAAGACTATCTCCCAACAGAGGCTCAAGGGGAATACTCTTAAAGAGAAGATAGACTACTTTAATACAGGGTTACTTAATAAAGATGACATTCAATGCACTAAATAGGAGAATAGCTATGAGCCTGACGCATATAGTAACAGTAACAGTAGAGATAGTATCAGTGAACATAAAGGGAGAGAGTACTAGATTGATACGTAAGATACCAATGGTTAAGTATGTATATGGTCACAATGCTAAGAAAGCAGCAGAGAGACTATGTAGCACACTAGATGCTATACGTAATCAACTCAAGCCATGAACCTAGTAGATAAACAGATGAATAAGGAGTTACTATTATGACTGAAGTAATTGGCAAGCCTGATACCTACTGGAGAGTAAAGGTAGGTATTGAAATAATCAAAGTAGTAGATGGGGAAGAACCCCTAGTAACTAAGTACCGTACAGCTTGTGTGACTTATGACGAAGTTGACCATACTAAAGTACATGAAGGTATGGGAGCTATTATAGTTAAAGTACTACATGGAGATTCTTATGACTAGAACAGAGCTAGGAGAGATACTAGGTGGAACTATTTGTTTAATACTTCTTTTTATAACAGCTATACTATTCCTATTCCTGGAGTAGGTAGTAGGTACACAAAATAACACTTGACACAAACTCTGAAGGCATGATACAATGAGCGATATTGCAGATAAAGGTATACAGCAGCTAGAGAGTATTATTATACTACTCTATAAGCATGATATACTCCAGTACCTACCAGAGGAGTCAGGGGATAACAATACATACGAAGTCCTTATGGCTCTCTCTGGTAGAAAGGATGGTGCATACTATATACCTTATACTAGGTACATGACATCTAAGATGGCAGATCTATGTGGTAGTTGTCTAGCATACTTTGGTCACACATATGGCGGTAGATACAGAGCAGGTTGCCACTTATGTATGGATCATAGGACAGCATCCAAGAGACTACTTGACTTAGGTAGAATGATAGGGTCTGCACCTGACCAGAACATACAAGCATTAGTAGTAGATGTATTATATAAGTATCATATCACAGGAGAAGACGTATCATGACCAGTACTAGAGACCAACAAGAAGTATCAATAACAGATGAGGAGGGGTCTCTAAGCTACGATCAGATATGGTCTAATCTTATAGTCAACGAAGAACTCATCATAACAGTAGCACCTGAAGACGTAGCTAAACTAAAGACAGGCATAAAGAATACTAAAGCTAGACAGTCTGCTAGTAGTAAAGCACAAGGGTTACTGCCTATCTCAGGAGTTATATCCTTTATAGAGAACTCATCTATGACAATACAAGGGGCTATCGAAGTCACTATCACATTAACAGCCAAAGGTACTATACCAATCTTAGCTATGAGAATACCAGACAGGGAGATATAATGGATGAAGAATCAAGGTTTAGCTTTGCTGCCACACTAGGTGTACTATTTATAATAGTGATACTACTATTAGGGCTATCCTTGTTCAATGATGTTAACGCATCAGAAGACATAGGCTATGACATAGAGATGGTATACGAGAGAGAAGACTATAACAATAATACCTATGACGAATCTTATACAATACCTGAACCTGAACAAGAGTATACACCATTACAACTTGACCAACCTAGCTCATTAGTAAACCCATACGGAGAGCCATGGACACCCTTGCAGACTTACTAGGACTCAACCCTATACCTGATATAGAGGTTAAGGATAAGAGTAGAATACATATATATAAAATGATGAACCTCAAGATTAATAAGACTCAGGCTAGAATACAAGTAGAGTTACCTATGTCAGTTGTTCAGGCTATAAAGATAAGCTCTAGGATCAGGGTACACCGACATGAAACTACGCGTAAGCCTAGAGTTAGTAGAGTAACAGACGAGGATATAATTAGAATGAATATGCTGTATGAGAAGGGAGCTATACCACTAAAGTTTATAGGAGAAGCCTTCTGTATATCAGAGACCTACTGTGGTAAGCTAGTACGTACATACAGGGTTGCCAATAAGTTGCCAGCTTTATCTAAGAAGGATAGAGGGGTAATAGCTAACGGATACACAAAAAGGGAGGTAGTATGAATACACCAGAACAGGTAGCTAGTGATCTACAACTACGAATAGCTAAGCTAACCACATTCGATGGAGACTTACTTAGGTATGAGATGGATGCTACTAAGAAGGCTCTATTAGAGAATCCAGCAGCTTGTGTCCTCTTGTTAGATGAGGATATAGGTAGTTGTGTTGCCGCACTTAGGAAGATAACAGGTATTGCACTAGCTAGTGTAGTTAAGAAACCTAGGAGGGCAGGTAGTAAAGTAGTAAAACTCACACCTGAGGCTATGGCTGAAGGCTTAGAAGGTATGTAATTAATTTCAGGGAGTAATACATTATGATGAACGTAACAACAACGCACGTAGAGCTAGGTTGTATGACTAAGTATCTTAATGATTTCACAGGTTCAGACAAAGCTAAAGAACGTAACTTCGCAGAGAGAGGACTAGTTAGTTTCTTAACTGGCTTCTGGAAGATGAGGAACGGAACAGGTACTTTAGTTGGAGCAGGTTGGAAGATACAAACCATTAAGTCTACCTATGAAGCTAGTACTTTAGATACAGAGTATACATTCACGCTCACTAACGTACAAGATAGAATTAGAATAAACGCAGAAGAAAAGATAAAAGACGGAGAGTAAACTATGAACAAGATAAGGTTATCACACTCAGCTCTTGACCTACTAAACACCTGTGAGCGTAAGTTCCAGTTAGATAGATTCCTAACTGGAGGTGCGCCTAGACAGGACTATCCACCTACTGTCTTTGGTAAGGCTTTTGGAGCCGGCATAGCTGACTACTTAGCACACCAGAATAGAGACCAGGCTATCATGACAACATGGTTAGCATATACACCTAAGCTGGAAGACGCTCGTAGAACTGAGCTAGTATGTGTTAATGCTGTTATCAATGCCTTTACTGAGTTGGATAACCTACTCTTGGATTACGAACCAGTACTTATTGAGGGGAAGGTGTGTGATGAGCTATCCTTCCGCCTTAATATAGATGAGCAGTTCTACTACGTAGGCTATATAGATTTCATACTGAAGAATAGGTTTACAGGTAGGTATGTTATCATTGAAGTAAAGACTACTGGCTTGAGCCTACATGATCTTGACCCATTGTATATTAACAGTGGGCAGGCAGTAGGGTATTCCATTGTCTTGGATAAGATAGCAGGTGCTACACAGTCTGAGTATGATGTGATATATATCATAGGACAGATAGGAAGTGGTAACGGATTCCAACCTAACATACAGGTTAAGACATTCCCTAAGACAATAGGGGATAGATTGAATTGGTTCTTATCTATTGGTATGGATAAGGATAGGATACACCAGATGCTAGAGCTAGACTACTTCCCTAAGAGAGGTGCTAGTTGCTTGAAGTATAACAAACCATGTCCACACTTAGGTACTTGTGGGCTAACAGCATTAGATGAGATGAGGAAAGAGGAAGAAGATACAATAGACTATGACTTTACCTATGAACTTAATGATATTATAACTGACCACATAAAGAGGATAAGCTAATGCAACACACCGATGAAGCATATAACCTAGCTAGAGATGCAGTAATGGAAGGTAGGAAAACAAACAGCCTAGCTACTATCATTGACTACCAAGTATATCAGAGTAGACAGACAAAGGTTACAGGTTATGAGCTAGAACTTGAAGCTCTTAACCTAAGGAATGATGATGTATGTAGATATATTAAGAAGGTTAAGAACTTTGAGACAGCTATGACTACATTAACAGAGACTGCTAATATCCCTACCGACTTACGTAAGACAGTAATAGATGAAGCTAAGGATATTATAACTACTAGAGGTAAAGATGATTACGGGAGTGCTGAGCGTTGCATGGGTAACATAGCCGCCCAATGGAATCTATATCTATCACAGAAGTATGGTAAGGAATCATCTCTTAAAGAGGAAGACGTATGCCAACTGATGGTTCTACTAAAGATGGTACGTGATATGCACAAGCCTAAGAGAGATAACATAGTGGATCAGATAGGTTACACAGCTTTAATACAAGAGATAAGGGAGAGTAAGGATGAGTAACATACAGGATATAAATAGAAACAACCCAGATATCACTATGCCTAAGGAACAGTTTGACGCACTAATGGCAGACGTGCAGAACATAGTAGATCAAATGCCAGAAGCAGAACCAGAGCAGCTATCAACTATGGCACTAGAGATAGCTATGGTATCAACACAAATAGATGGAGAGGGTGAAGAAGTAGAATCCCTGAAGGCTATGTGTAGGACTGGGGCTGCTGCTCTATTCTATATTAATGTACTCCACGCAAAGCATGAGGAACTAGGGTTAGAGAATCGCCAATTGAAACTAGAAGCTGGTAAACTTGTATACTAAGGAGCAATGACCTATGAACCTAAGAGATATAGCAGAGGCACAACACAAAGCAGTTAGACCTAATCATAGCATCTGTGTGTATGGTAATCCTAAGACAGGTAAGACACGCTTGGTTGGCACAGCCGCTAAGATACCTGAGATAACTAGGATAGTATGGTTTGATTTAGAGAATGGATCAGAGACCCTACTACACATGGGGCTAACACCAGAGGAGATGGCTAAGGTAGAGCTCATTAAGATAACTGATACTAGGACAGAACCTAGGGCAGCTGAGTGTCTACTCAAATTCATATCATCACCTACTGGTTTTCATATATGCGAGGAGCATAGTAAACCTAACTGTCTACCATGTAAGAAGGACAATAAGTTTACTGGCACATACGTTAACATAACAAAGATGACTCACTCTGAGCTACTAGTAATAGATAGTGGTTCTCAGCTTGGGGATAGCTGTCTTAACCTAGCCACACTTGGGCAGGATGTAGACTACAAGGCTAAGATGGATGATTGGGGAGCGTTAGGTAAGTACCTAGGTGATATACTATCTGTGTTCCAAGCCTCCCGCTTTACTAATACAGTTGTTATCACCCACCTATTGCCAGTAGAGGAAAAGGTTAATGGTATAACTAGGGATAAATTCTATCCACTCATAGGTACTAAGAAGTTTAGTATGAAGTCTGGTAAGTACTTTGGTAGCCTAATACTAACAGAGATAGGTATGAAGAAGCACAAAGCAGGATCATCTTCCACCTATAAGACTGATTATATAACAGGCTCTAGGACTAATGCTAAGATAGAATCAGGTGCTGAACCCGACATGAGAAGTATCCTAGTAGAGGGTGGTGTACTATGAATGACATACTACCAGCACTTACGTTGAGACAAGTAGCTGCTGCGTATGAACAAGCTGAAGCGCAAGCTGTAGCAGACAATAGAACAGAGGAGACTCCTTTCATAATAAGAAACCCTTATGTACTAAAGATGTTTGTAGAAAATATACAACAACTAGACGCAGACTTTCTTGGGATAGACTTAGAGGAAGATAGAATAGAAAGGATTAGATATGACTCTTAATACAGAAGACTATGAGGAAACCTTTAGAATACAATGTAGATACTGTGGTAAGTACGGACTGAAGTGGGAAGATGAGGAAGGTAGAGAGTATGTACTAATAGATAGTAAGGGTGACATACACCACTGTGTACAAATGATACACCTACGGGAGTCTAGAAGAAAATGAATAAGATAAAGTTCTACAACATACTAACAGGGGAGCGTACTGACATCTTCATATCACAAAAGAGTGATAACTTAGAGCGTAGTACTAACTCAAAGAATAGAACCATGACTCGTAATGAGGCGTGCTACTATGCTGCCGAGGCTGGACTCACAAGGAGGAAGCCTAAGGTAGTGCAACAAAGGGGTACTGATACTAGTACCATTATTTAAACTTAAATCTTTATAGGATATAAATACCATGAGCAATGAAAGCCTAGACTTAGCAGCATTGATGGATAGTTCTTTGGACTCAGTACCAGAAGCTCCTGACTATCTAACACCCCCTGCAGGAACATATACAATAGGGGTTAAAGATGCAGCTATTGAGAGCTATGAAAAAGAAGGAGATACAATACAGCGTATCAGAGTAACCTATGTAGTAGAGAAGACTTTAGAGTTAGCTAATGCTGGAGAACCACCAGTACCAGACAACTCTATGTTCTCCGAAACATTCATGGGTACGCAGCAGGGACTAGGATACTTTAAGAAAACCGCTAAGGGTATTATGAATGTAGCAAACCTTGACGGAGTATCCTTAGGTGATATCTTCTCTACAATGAAAGGATCATCTTTCAATACTGTTATTAAGATACGTACCACACCTAAGAAAGGTAGTAAAACAGAGGTATATGAAAACGTATCACTACGTATCATACCACCTACTGAGTAGCAACAGAACTCCCTACGACTAGGGTTTCCCCCTTCGTCTTACAAGTAGGGTTGGAGTAACTGTAAAGTCTCCCTCATATCTATTCGGGCGAGGAGTAGATATGGGGGGTAACTTTAATAACAAAGGATAACATGAGAATACTAGTTAACTACCAACAACAAGAGAGTAACTACTTATCCATACTAAAGTATTACACCAGTAAACAAGGCTATGAACTAATTGCCACGTCTCTGGACTTAACTATGGGTGGACTGTTACAACGTGCTAAGGCTTCTCATTGCCAAGCTATCTTCCTAGTGAATGAATCCACACTACGTCACTGTGTTCCAGGGGATAGAGCTACCTTAGATGATTACAGGGGTAGTGTACTCCAGAATGAAATACCTATCATAGTAGGCAACTCCTTGGCTCAGTCACATACTGTTAGCTATGGTGGTTGGTTGCTCAATAAGGACTTAGCTAAGATCAAGACAGCAAAGCAACCTAAACAATCCCTTAAGTTTAAAGTATTAGAAACACCAGATGATATGAGTGACGCGTTTGCTATCTTAGAACAGGCTGTGTTCATGGCTTATGATATAGAAACTCGTACAGTAAACAATGACGCTGAGTCTTTACAAGCTGGACAGACTCTAATAACCTGCTGTTCATGGACTGCTTGCCTAGAGGATATGAGCCTAAAGACTTTCGTTCTTCCTATGATAGACTTTGGAGAAGAACACTGGCGGACTAATAAAGAATACGGTGATGCTATCCTATTCATGCGTAAAGTTAATGCCACTGATATACCTAAGGCTATGCACAATGGAGCGTATGATGCTATGCACTCTGCTGTCTATCGAGCTTGGGTAAACAACTGGGTGTTAGATACTATGGGCTTAGCTCATTCACAGTACTCAGAACTACCTAAAGACTTATCCTTCGTAGCATCTATCACACTACCCGATTATGTACAATGGAAAGGAGAAGCTAGTGCAGCTCATAATGATAAAGATATCAATAGGTATTGGAGTTATAACGCATTGGATACATGGTATACTGCTAGGATTTCTTTATACTATATGTATCATCTCCCTGCTTATGCTAGGGCTAATTATGCTGCCACTTTCCCTCTTGTCTACCCTTGCATCTACTGTGCGTTCGAAGGTATTCTAATAGACAACGAGGAAAGACTGCGTCAACTAGACACATACGAAAGTAGTATGGAAAAGCTATTGACTAAGATAAGAGTAATGGTAGCTGATCCTAACTTCAACCCATCTAGTCCTAAGCAAACAGCAGCTATGATCTATGATGTGTTCGGTGCTAAAGACCCACGCATAGGTAAGAACGCTAAGACTAGGAAGAAGAATCTAAGGTCTACTGATTCCAAGAATCTTACAGCAGTTGGCACTCAGCACCCAATACTATTACGTCTGACTGATGCTATCACAAACTATAAGACTGATAGAAAAGCAGTTGGCACTTACTTCACATTCCTTCAGTTGAACAATAGACTAATGTATTCATTAGATCCTTTTGGTACAGACACAGGGAGAATGGCAGCCAGATCTTCTAGCTTCTGGTGTGGTACTCAGGTGCAGAATATACCTATGTATGCTAAGCCTATGCTTGTAGCTGATGAAGGATTCATATTACTTGAAGGAGATAAGAGCCAGTCTGAAGCTAGGTGTACAGCCTACTGCTCTAAGGACTTGGCATTAATCAAAGCTCTTGAGGATAAGGAACGTGACTTCTATAGAGTACTAGGTAAGAAGTTCTTTAACATAGAGTATGAAGATGTAACTACGCACTTCAGGAACAAAGTACTCAAGAAGATTTGTCATGGCACAAACTACGTCATGGGAGCGCAGACCTTTATAGATAATGTTGGGGTAGCCATACTGCTACAAGCAGCCCTCGACCTCGGTGAGAACGTCACCATGAGTACCGCCCCTAAGACGGGTCAAAAAACATTAAAGCAATTCGCTCATGGCTTGTTAGAGATATATCACGTTCCCTTCTTTAGAGTCCGTGAGTGGTACGCTGAGATCAAGACAGAAGTAGCAAGTACGCATCTACTACGCTCGCCACTAGGGCATACTAGATATTTCTTTGGTGATATAATGAAGGATCATAATATGCAACGATCTGCTATTGCTCACCAACCCCAGAACCTAAGTGTATCCATACTGAACAAAGGCTTTATGAATACATGGGAGTTAGTGAAGAAGTACCCAAAGGATATAAGACTCAAGGCTCAGATACATGATAGTGTATTCAGCCAAGTTAGAGAAGGTAGACCTGATCTTAATAAGTTACTAGAAGAAGCCTTGTATGATGAAACAATAGTACATGGTAAGAAGATGATAATACCAAACGACTTCAGCTATAGTAAACGATGGAAAGAGATCAAGTAGATGACCTTCTTACAGGAATACTTCAAGTACGTAGGGGAGACGGAAGCTCCTCCTATATACATTCGTTGGTCAGCTATAGCTTGTGTGTCTGCTGCCTTAGGTAGAGATGTATGGTTTCCGTTTGGACATATGAGAATATACCCTAACCAATACATACTACTCATGGGAACTCCAGGAGCTAGGAAGGGTACAGGCTTAGGAATAACTAAGAGACTACTGGACAGCTCAGGCTACAAATCATTCTCTAAAGACAAGACCTCTACTGAAAGGTTCTTAGTTGATATGCAATACAAGCTAGACGTTGATGATTATGAAGACCTAGAGCTAATGACTTTAGAGAATCCATCAGAGACTTTCATATGTGCTGGAGAGTTCCTAGACTTTATAGGACATGGCAATATGCAGTTCCTAACTTTACTAACTAACCTATGGGATAACTTAGACTATTATGACCATCCTAAGCTACACGGTTCTAGCGTTCACGTTCACAAGCCTACTATTAATGTGTTGGGAGGTGCTACTGTTAAGGGGTTTGGACTCGCTTGCCCCCCTGAGGCACTGGGTACTGGCTTCCTCTCTAGGGTTCTGTTTATCCATTCTGAGCCTACTGACAGAAAGATAACCTTTCCTGCTGAGATAGTAGCAGGAGCTGATGAGTGGCTTATAGATAGGATTAAAGATATCAAGGAGATGACAGGGGCTATTACTAAGTCACCCGAAGCTGCTGCTATCCTAGATAGAATCTATAAAGAAGATCCCGGAATAGAAGATGGTAGGTTCAATGACTATGCTACTAGAAGGTTTACACACTTGCTCAAGTTATGTACTGCATTAGCCTGTGCTGACCTACGTACAGAGATAACGGAACATGACGCACTAGAAGCTAACACTATACTATTTGAGGCTGAGAGGAATATGCCTAAAGCACTTGGCGAATTTGGTAAGAGTAAGTATAGTGATGTTACTAATACCATCATGGGAATACTTAACCATGCTACTAAGCCTACATCACATAACACATTATGGAAAGCAGTAGCTAAGGACTTGAGTAAACAAACAGAGTTGCATGATATAATGAGGAACTTATCAGCAGCAGAGAAGGTAATGGTTAAGACAGTTGGGAGTGTACAGGGTTACTTCGCTAGGAACGTAGTAGCTAAGACTTGGAATCCAGAGCTAATACTAAAAGAGGAATTAAAATGACATTCTTTATAAAGATTAAGGGTAAGATTAAACCACCGCCAGGAACGTGGAATGATAAGATTACTAGACCCACCCACCCAGACTTTGCTACTGCTAAGGAATTAAAAGACTTAGAGTATACTGGGTTAAGACACAACTCTCTTACTAATGAAATAGAGATATGGACTTTGGGTGACATAAGGGCTAGAGCACCTGCTGATGATAAGAAGAAAGTAGCAGAGACGTATGCTGCCGTCTTCGGTATAGAAGAAGTAGCCTTTGACGAATCTTAATTGCCACCTTCTAAATCATCTATCATCAGTAAGGTAGGGCTATTCGGGTGTAGTGCATTAACTACTGTGTGTGACCCCGGATTCCTTACCTGTGCTATTGCAGTATTAACAGCACTTCTCCACCCCTCAGGGCTTCCTGTTCTGAGATACTCAAAAGCTAATCTATCTACCTTCTCATCATGCAAGCTACCATTACGTAGATGACTCTTTAAACTATTAGTTAAGACTGATCTTCTGTCCTGATCTAATGAGGAGTATAAAGAATCTAAGTGCATAGCTTCCCTAGCTTTAATCTCTGCTAAAGGTCTAGCTGCGAATATCCTAGAAGCTATAGACTGCACAGTATACATCTCCGCATCCTTAGAAACAATGTTACCCCTAGCTGTTATAGAGTGTCCAGTTGCCAGCTCACTTATTCTAGCTAGTGGTCTAGACACAGACTGAAGGGATAGAGATTCTAGTAAGGCTATACCTGCACTCTCATCTACAGTAAAGGCTGCGGTTGCTGTTCTTTTCATTGCCTTAAACATCTGACCTGTTAAGTTAATAGCAGCTACAGAGTTAAGACCTTGGAAAGGATTAGGTACTCTAGGTTGTATATCACCCCTAGTATGTATACCAATTAACTGAGATGGTAACCCGTAGAGTAGTAACTCAGCAGCCTTATTAGGTAACGCTCTGAATGTACCAGTTGTTAGGTCAACGCTATCATCAGAGAAGTGTTCCCCTATTGTTTCTGATACCAGATGAAATCCTGGTAGAGAACCTGAACCAAAGATAGTTCCCTGTACTAGCATCATCTTACCTAACTCAGCGAACTGTCTCTGCTCTATGTGTCTAAACATAGACTGAGCTAAGGTAAGCATATAAGTTTGGAACAAGCCTAAGCCCATACCAAATGTACCTTGAAACATAGCTGGTCTCTGTGCTGCTGTATAGTTACCAATAGATTTATCCATGAAGTCTCTAGCAAAGGTCATTGCACCTGCATCACTGATTCCAGGATAGGCTCTCTTAGCTAGGGTTATACCAGTAAAGAAGGTAACACGTCTAACTAAACCTTCACTCATATCAGCAGGCTTACTCATCATCTTAACTACATTAGACTCCAAGGCATTCTCTAGAGATGATAGGATACCTGGATCTACTTTCCTAGACTGTTGCATGATACCATTAACTTCTTGCCAATCTCTACCGTATAGGTTAGCTTGGTCAGCTAGGTCGTCCCATTTCTTAGAGGCTGTGCTATGATTCATTAACCTAACACCATCCATCATAGTCTTAGCTACTGAGAACACTGGATCACTAGTTAACTTAGCACCTCCTAATGACTTAGCAAAATCCCTTCTTACAGCAGCTGATGTTAGGATAGGTAATGAAAGCATATTAACTAGGGGTTGTGATAATTCAGCAAAGCGTAGTAGTGACGTTGCAGCTAAGGCATTACCCAGAGCTACGGTACGTGGTGTAAGAGCCTCTACTTCTAAGCCAGCCTGTGATAGGAACTGCTTCTTGCCAAACTCATTAGATACTCTGAACTGCCCTGTAAGTGTATCGAATACTTGGAAAGGATTAACAATCCCCTTATCTTCCATCTCTCTAACAACACGTGTCCAATCATCTGCGTTACGAGAGGTAGCTGCACCCTTCATAAGAGGAGAGAGTACAGGAGCTAGGATATTAGATATAGTCTTGAGACCTAAATCAGTAGCAACTTGTACTGGTTGTTGCCATGCCGCCCAAGCAGGACTCTGGTTTATATTAGGCTTGCCCATTATGATGTTCTTAATAATAGCTCCGGGATCAACAGGCTTACCTGCCATCTTACCAACTATCCCAGTAGCTGCATCAGAGAACCCCATCTGTGATATATCTGATAGGTTCTTAGTAGCTGTGATTATAGGAGCTAGTTGTAGCTCAAAGATATTATCCAAATGCCTATTGATCTGGCTATCATAAGAGCGTATAATATCTGTCATAATATCTGTACCAGTAGACACGATAGCAGAAGCAGCAGCCCCGCTTTTCTGTCTGGATACATCTGCTACTGACATATACATTGGGTCATGCCTACCTGCCATTGCATTGTAAGCCTCTTGCTGATCCTTCCGTATTATATCTATGTTCTTCATAGCAGCACCTTGACTAGCTTCGTATGACTTGATACCATCATTAAGCTCATCAGTAGTCTTAGCCATTATCATAGATGTTTCTTGTGTTACTTTGTTGAAGACATAAGCTATCTGTTTATCCCTTACATTAAAAGCAGGAATCCATAAGCCTATATCATTCAGCATACCCTTACCAATAGCTTGGTGTTGGGCATTAGCTAGGTGGTACATATCCCTACCTGAGTGCTGCATAATATCAAGAGCTTCCCTTACTTCAGGGGAGACTACTCGGTACTCAGCATCTTTCATCTTTATAGGTAGTACATTGTACGTTTCATAACCTGCTGAATTATCAACTGTATTTGCAAATCCTCTGAAGGTCTTGTTATCCATTGCCAGCATATCATCTATACTAAGACTACCTGCTCCAGGAGCGTCACCGAATCTCCAGAACTGCCCGTCTTTATAGAACCTGTAACCAGACTGACCTGCATTAAGATTAATAGCTGTGTTCAATTCAATAGTCTTAGTAGCATCTAGTGATATCTCAGCAAAGATATTAGACATAGGTCTTGTAATATTATCTAAGACTGAGTTACCTGCATTGATTCTCTGCTTACCTAGTGCTGTCGCGTACTGACCTATTGCTCCTAGATCCTCTAGTACAGAATCAGCAGAACGGAAAAGAGAGGATTTGACATTAGACGGTAGTAGGTCGGGCAGACTTTCTTTCAAGAAGTGTATCTGTGCTCGTATCTCGGCTGTTGTCAAATCCTCTGCTATCTTACGCACGAACGGGCTAGATGATGTCTTAAGGTAATACTCTATAACTCCTTGTGATATTGAATCTAGTGTTTGTGCATTTAAGTTAGCTGCCATTTCTGCTGTAGGAATCTTATCTACATTAGCATGAACCTGCAATGCTTTGTTAGTAACCTTGAGTGCTTCTTCTACATCTGCGACTGAGTTGAACTTAGTAAAGGATTGACCAGCAGCATCACCACTCAGTACTGCATTTACTGCAGACACAGGAGTACCTGTACGCAAGGCAATCGCTTCCACACCTAGATTCAACCTAGATAGAGTAATGATTTCTGCCGAGTTAGTCTGGGCTAGATGTGACGCTATTGTATCAGATGTTAACTGCGTAACCTTAGGAGTAGTAGCTTCACCAACAGGAACTAGTGGTATAGCATTACGCGTTACTTGCTCCTCTGTTAGTTTCTCTGACTGCCTTACTAGGATCTGTTGTTTCTTTGCATCTTGTGTGATAGTACCTAGGATATCATCTACATGAACCCTATACAGTAGGGCATTATCTACCTTACCAGAAGGAAGCAATGTATGAATAGCAACACCAGTAGGAGTCTTGCCTGTAGTCTTGTATAAGTATACAAAGCCCTCACTATCCGCTTGTCTTGAAGCCATGTTCCTCAGCTTAGCACTATTAGGGTTCTTCCTAAGAGTAGCTATAGCATCCGTAGTACTTAGCTCTTTCATGGTTGTTGGAACTGTATAGTTATCCCAATCAGTAGCAGCTAGTTTACGTAGGTTATGCAGGAATCCAGGAGCTACACCAGCCTTATTAAGAACTGCTATCTCCCTAGCTTCTGCTGAGGCTACCTTGCCTGACACTTTAATCCTAACCTTAGAAACATCACCAGTCTTACTAAGCACTGATAACCTAGCTTGTATTGCTTTGAGCATGGATAGATCATCAGAAGCAACAACCAACTTACCGATCTGATCTATGTCCATCTTATCAACTACTAGTAGAGTCTTAGCAAAGTCTGCTTCAATTCTAGCAGAGGACTCTACGAGATTTATTAGGGATTGATCTGACCTAGCAATTCTACCTAGAGTATTATCTGTCTGTGTAGATAGCTCTTTAAGAGTAGTGTTTAAGTCAGCTATGGTTAGATAGTCTACTCCCTCATTCATAGAGAACCATGCTTTATGTACAGGTGAGTAGATAGCATCTCTAGGATACAGCTTAACTTCGCCAGTACTCTTAGTTATCTTACTTACAAATAGATCAACTGTTTCTTTTAATCCTTTGTTAACATTCCTATCTATCCTAGCGTGTTGCTTTGAATTAACAGTAGCAAACTTAAGTGCGTCTATCCCTGCAAAGTCTATTCTTTTAACTCTATCTAAGAAGAAGTCTCTGTCTACAGTTTCTAGTGCCTTGATCTCATCAGAGGACATAGCTAGGAAATCATTGACGAATCTTCCTTCTTCTTGTAACTTAACAACCTTAAGGGAGTCTACAGTTATCTGAGATAGTACCAATGGGTCTGCTGCGTCTTCTGCTGCAGCTATCCATGCACCTAGATCCTCTACTCTCTGATTCCTACCTGCTAGTTGTACACCAGTATGCTCCATTCTATTAACAGGTGTAGCTCCAAATACGTGTGCTGCTATCTGGGCAAATTCCTTATCTGTGTTAGCTGCCATTTTCCTAACAGCAGCTCTAGTCGTTAGAGTTCCTATCCCAGATTGAATAGCCCCACCCAATGCTACTGATATTAAGAAGTTAGTACCTAAGTCTTTCTGGTAGTCTTCCATCCATGGGTGTGCATTAAGTGTAGCAAGTATAGCTGCCTCAGCTGCTACGTTATCAGCAACAGCATTAACTGCCATCCCCTTATACAGCTGCCCCTTAGCAAGTTTGTACTCTGCTGAAGAAGCACCTGCGTTCTTGTATGCTTTATCCACCTTAGCTAGTTGGTTAACTCTACCTTGATTGTTAAACCAGTTAGCACCCTTCATACCACTACGCATCATACCCATAGCTTTAATGGATAATCCTACGGGTAGTACTAAGCCAGTAACAAAGGAAGCAGCTCGTATAGTCTCAGGATTTTCTTCATACACCTGTAGAGCATTAGAGTTTATTCTTCCTAGCAAGTCAGCAGTATTAGCATCCATACTCTCAGGAGTAAGTGAGTTGAAGGTAGTAACTCCTAGGTCAACTACAGTAGCCAGTACCCCACCAGTGATATTATTGGTAAGCCCCATAGAATCAGCAGCTGTTGCAGTAGTAGCCTCATACCTATTTAAAGGGCTTATGTTGTATAGATTAGGGTTAGGCATTATCTTTCTTCTCCTGTGGCAAAGTCATATATATTATCACCTATGTCTCCTGCACCTAGTGGTATACCAAACACAGTTCTAGTTACTGCTTTAGCTATCATATTCTGTAGAGTTACTGCATTCATAGCTACTCCAAAGAAAGACTTTCTAGTCCTCTCATTAGCTGATGTCTCTGCTAGAGCAGTAAATTCCGCTAGATATCCTTTGCGTGTAGCAGGGTCTTCTATCTTAACAATGGCATTTACCATATCCTGCATACCAATAGGCGCACCTTCTCCCTTCTCTTTTCTTATTTCCTTGTACATAGAAGATCCTTGAATCTTAGCAAACGAAGCATCTCCCCATGAGGAAAGGTCTGCTACGAAAGCATCCTGCTCTATTTGTACATGAGCATCTTCTGCTAGTTGTGAATAGAAGTCTACTCTTGTACGCTCAGCTTCTGCTTTAGTCTGACCATAAGTAGAAGTATCTATTCTATCCTTCCACGCTTTAGCAGGAGCAGATTCAGGAGAACCATACACTAACCTCATAGCAGCATCTCTTTTAGTAGGCTTAGTTACTACATCCATCATGAATCTATGGGATCTATTTGCATAGTTAAGAGCGTTCTGGTAAGCTGTTGAATTCTTATCAGTTGTTCCTGCTACAAGTTCAGCTTGCTTTTGTATTAGATACTTTTTAGCATACGGGTTTTCTCTACCATTCTTATCTCCTACCCCCAATGATAGCTTTAATAGATTTCCTGGGCTATCTGCGTTCATAGAAGCTAACTTATAATCAGGATCTGAAGTCATCTTCTTATGGTGAGCTAGTGCAGATATCTCAGTATTGGGTTTCCCTGTACTAGCAGAGAATAGTGCAAGTTGATTTGGAGAAGTACTAGCTTCAGCCAGTTCCTGTGTTCTAAGTAGGTCAGCTGTTTTCCTGTCATCTATAACAAGATTGGCAGCCTCTCTATTAGCATCTGTTATTTGATCCTGGGCTAGCCTACCAGTCTGAGCATTGATTAATGTTAGCTTTCTATTCTCAGCGTTCAGTGTTCTTCTATCAGCTACTTGTTGCTTATGTAGTATCTGCTGGTCTGATATACCCTGTTGCCTATCAGCTTCCTTCACTTGCATAGTAAAGTACCCTGTCTGGGGGTCGAAGTCTGCGTCTATAGCAGCTAGGTCAGGATCAGTAGCTATCTGGTTAATTAGATTCTGTTGATTACTCTGCCTCATAGTCTGGATAGCCCTACGCTGAGATTGCTCAGTACTTTCTATGCCAGCTTTTCTCTTAAGTACATTAACAACAGTATTGCCGCTAAAGAAGCCTGACTCCGTAGTAGCCTTAAAGTCTTTTTCCAGTTGTAGAATACCAGAAGCTGACGTTATATCCTCGGCTATCTTCTGAGTCCTCTCTGTTTTCCTAACCAGCATTGACTTATTTAAGTCTGCTATTAGACGCAACTTCTCAGTAGGATCTGTCTCCTTTTCTATGTTCTCCTTAGATATAGTTACATTAGTAAGGAAAGAGGCTGAGTTAGTAGGGCCTTCTTCAGTAGGTACTGTATTGACTACCTGTCCAGTATTCACTGGTTGATACCCAGTAGTCTGTACTACGGTAGAAGGGGTAGGTTGTTGATACCTTACCGTACCCGCTTCCTCTGCTGATTTTATTACAGTTGCCATAATACTAACCTCCGAAGAATGAACCTTCTGCTGAGCTACTCTTACCTTTAGATGTAGACTGCGCAGTAACTGTGCTGATTTGAGTAGCACCGACAGCTTTAAGAAGTGCGTCTAAAGAACTAGGATCAATAGTTGATAAGCTAGCCTGTGTCTGCTTGTTCTTAGTTGCTAAATCACCGAAGCTAGCTACTAATTTCGCAGCTAGAGATGCTCCTTGTTCAGCTGTTCTAGCTGCTAGATCTTGCTTAGCTAATGCTGAAAAGCTACCACCACTTACGCCACCTGCTTCTACTGCTCTATCTATTGTAGGCTGATTCTTTTCAGTAAGCCCTCTAACTAGACCTGCTACTGCGTCTTTAGATAATGCAAAAGCGTTTTCAGTACTATAGTTCTTACTGAGTTCTCCAGCAGAATCAGCTACTGATCTACGTTGAGCCCTCTGTTCTGATATCTCTGGGGTCACACCTTGAGAACCTATTAGACTTTCAATAGCTTGAAGTGCTAGAGGATCTGTAATCCCTGTGAAATTATCCTGAGTGCTTTGTGAACTCTCTTTACTCTTTGAAGCCTTAGCTCCAAGGTAACAAATGTTACTATGTATAATTGGTATTCTTCTAATTCTTTCGTAACTCATGTGGACTCCTTAAGAAGAGCATAATGATACTCTTTACCTAGTTTCTTTACGTAGTGTAATACACCTTTCCTACAGTAATAATCAAATACGTGCTTCTTACTCTTATAAGATCTAACATAACATACTCTAATATTAGTATCTTTCAATACATGAGCAAAGAATATATTATAAGCTGCTAGGATGATCCTTTTATTCTTAGCATCAGGGAACATCTCCACATGAGGCTCTAACACCCCATCTGTAAACCTAAGAAAGATAAAGCATATAGGAGTTTTCTCAGTAGCCATTATAAAGAAGCTATCATAAGTACTCATATCTGATTTAAATTCCTCTAGGAACTCCTCTAAAGAATGGCAAGAATACGCTCTGAATGAGCCATGTTGTCTTGCTTCCCATAGAGCTAGTACCCAGTCTTCACTCCACTCAAAAGGGCGTAGATCAATTTTCATGCACCAAACATAGCCTTGAGTGCTGATTTAAGTAATTCCTGCTTGACTGCCTTCTTAGTAGATTCAACTACTTCTCCAGGCTTACTTCCACCTTCTGCCCTATCTAATAAACTATTTACTGACAAATCTCCTAGAGAGGTACCTGCTAGATTCTCTACTGCGGTATCTAAAGCATTGACAGGATTAGATATGGCACCTCTTACCTTACCTTGTGCGCTACCAAGGGATGATATAAGACCCTGTGCTTCACTGATTAATCCATTATCCTTGACTAGTCCCATGGTAGCTACGTCTTTAACAGGGGTAGTAACCTTAGCTGTATCACCCCCTCCTATTAGTGCATTAATATCCATGCCCTCTATGAACTGCCCATTAGTGACCTGTCCTATGTTCTGTCCACCTGTATCCATAACATTACCACCAGGAGTAACAACATAGGCTTGCCCATTTAGGCTACCAGTACCATCTTTCACAGAGACATTAGTACCATTAACATTCACATCACCGTTAAACTTAGCAATACCACCGTTAGCTATTTGGTTTAGCTGGGTATCTTGTAGTGCTAGTGTTGGGTCTAGGAACTCAAATCCTTGAATAGCCATTACATATTCTCCTTTTATCTTCTACCTGACACTTTAGCAGATACTTCCATATATTGCAAATCCCATATACCCCTAACTGTGAGTGTGTGCCATCTAGCACTAAAGGAACTTTTATGTTCTACTATTCGAGTATCACTAAAGGTAGTTACTAGTTTATTAGCTTCTCTTAAATCCCTATTATTAATAGAGTTCTCTACTTCCAGTGTCCCAGTACTATTACTTCTAAAGTGTACACTAGCTGCATACAAGGCTGTGAATCCTGTCCTATGAAACCCTATCTTACCATATCTGATAAAGGAATCAGTAGGAGAATTATCAAACAATCTAATAACACCAGCCTTGTTTAGTATTCCAGCATTCATACCAAAATCAGTAAAGCCTGCTACATCATCATCGAAGCTATTATCAGGAGTTAACCCCAATACTATCTGATGATCTCCCCTATGCTTACCCCATTTCTCGTACACTATATCATAGACTAGAGAGCCTACAAAAGTAGGGTACATAGGAACAGAAGCCTCGCTGCTTATATTAAAGGAAGCAGAAGGTATAACTCTAGACCCAGTAAACATCATGCTAGAACCATCAGAAAGAAGAACATTGTGCCCATCATCCCACTTAACAGCCACTGCCCCTACTCCAGAACCAGTAGTCTCTTTAGAAGAAACAATACCATCAATGTAGTTAGGATTAATAAGGGAGAAGAATAGGTATCGTCCTTGTATTAGCTTAATGAATACAGCTTCTTTATTCTCTCTTAAGAAATCAACTATAGGTGTTAGTGTGTTATCTATCTCATGCTGCTTCATAAAGCTATTGAAAGCCTTTATAATTATCAACCCTTGTGTGGTATATACAAAGTGTTCCATAGTAGAGATACCAACAGCCACTTCATTCGGGTGACGTATGCCACCTGTTAGAGTAATAGGAGTAGCTTCCCAGAGTAAACCAGTAACAGCCTGTGATTGTTTAACTGTTGTGATAGACTTCCTAGCATAAATAATGAATCCATCACCATGCTTTTTAATAGTAACTATATCCCCGATTACTGCATTGAACTTAGCAAAACCTGCTAGAGTCTCTAAGGAAGGAGTCCAATCTGTGAAGTCAAACACACTAGACCATGATATAGACCCTGTACTGTCCCATAGTCCTAGTCTACCACCAGCCTCAAAGACACCTATTTGACCTGACATAGTTAGGAAGCTAGGGGTAATATAACCTATTACTAATGCTGTGTTCGCAGTTACTATATTAGGTCTGCCTTTGTTATAGAAGTAGTTTATGTTAGACATTTTAGCTACAGACCACTCCCTATATACAAGAGGATCATAACTCGTATCCGCAGGAGAGGTCACAGAGATAAGTATATTAGATACACTAGCATTTGCAGTAGTACTAGTATACTTTACTACACCAGAGGATATTAATGTAGTAGTCCATAGTGCTAAGGTACCTGATATAACACCTGCAGGAGAAGCTCCCCCACTCATAGCAGTTGCCACCTGAGCCGCACTACTAACTCCTGTAGAAGTATAGATACGACCAGCAACAGAGACAGTTTGACCTGCTGTTAGGTTAGTGAAAGTAAGTGTAGAAGTTTCTGTTACTGCTGGTGAACTAGTTCCCTCCACTGTTACATTAGCCGGTTTTACATTAGCCAATAGGTATACTATATCATGTACCCATACAGAACTATTAGTGGAAGGATCTATACTCCATACACCATCCTCACATAGAGCTACTAACTTATTAGTAAGAGTCTGTGATTGTAATAGTATTAGTTCCTGACATCTACTAACAAGGACAGGTACATCTAATATGGCATTAGTACCAAAGTAACTTCTATACCCATAATCAGTAGGAATAAAGTTATACCCCTCATAAGGACTAATCTTTATAACAGGGACAGGGTCATCTTCCCCTCTAGTATAGCCTAGGTTAGCAGAGATAGCGTTAGGATCTCCTGGGATATAAGTGCTTTTTACATCTATAGGTTTGGTATTAAATGCCATTAGACAGATCCTTTATTATGTGTTACGCGTTTGTACATCAAGAGCTAGTAGATTCCATTTCTCTATCACAGAAACTAGAATGTCTCCGTCTGTTGTATCTCTTACTACACTATACTTTAGAACTGTAGGGTCTATCGCAATAAGAGTCCATACTAGTTTAGGTATGAATGTTATACTGTTTACTATGAGACTGGGTGTAGCGTTCACAGGAGCTAATGCAACTGCATCTGCATTAAGAAACCAGCAGTCTTGGGTAGCCCACACTCTAACAATCTCAGTATCCACAGGTAAGGATTCTGCAGCCCTGCCAGTAGTAACAAAGGAGTATCTAAAAGTACCACTAGTTCTTAGTATATCAGTCCTTATCTGCTGCCCATTAGAAGTAGATAGTGGGTATCTGCTAGTCTTCATTCTTCTGTCCACCGTTGTTTGTTAGCCCAGTCGCGGGCAAGGATAAGGTCGAGTCTGAATTCTTCGCCTCGGTTAGCGATGTTGCTAGCTGATCTCTCCGAGTCCTGTTGGCTTCTATTAAACTCAAGTCTGTTGAAGCAGACTGGTGGAAGACCTTCGGCATTTTTCCCGGTTGTGGGATAGCGTCTTTCGAGCCACTTGTTTCTATCGTTGTGCATGATATTAAGCCTGCCCCTAAGGTTAGCCCGCATAGTATTGTAGCGTATATCACTTTCTTCCTGTGTTCTTCTACTAGCATCTTCTACCTCCAGTTTCCTTGCCATATTCTGCTTGTTAGCAGCCAGTACAGCAGCTTTAAGCTCGCTAAAGTCATTCCTTACATCAAGGTTATCATTGATACATAAGCCTAATGTTACTGTAAGGACTGCCATAACAGCTCCTATTGCTCCTACTGCCATACCTTGTACCATCATCTCAGTGTTCCTCCGTCTCTGAAGTGCTGCATATCATGTCCATTAGTAAACTGAAAGTGAGCAGTCTCTTTAAAAGCTCTCCAGTTGCCAGCCCACACAATACCTAGCATAGCGGCTATCTTACCCATCTTCCTGTAAGAAGCTCTGTCACCCCACATGGTCTTACCACCCTCCATAGGTACACAGTCCCAAGCACATCTATGATTATGCCAGCTCTTACCACCTCTAGCATTAGTCAACTTCCTACCTGGTCTAGTCCTGCCAGAAGCATATAGAAAGTTCTGTTGAGCTTCATCTCTATAAGTGCAGTATATAAGTATGTCTATCCCATATACTCTTTTACACTGTGCTTTAAACTCCCTAGCTTTATCCCTTGCAGCAGGACGTAGGTCATTAAGTGATCTGCTATTTATCATTCTTAACCTCTTTGTTTGGTTTTATAAGCTGTTGTCCTAACTCAACACCTGCTACCACAGTTGCGTAGGCTAGGAGCATCTCATAAGTAATATCAGACATCATTGATACCTTATAAGTGATCACTCCAAAAGCTATGTGTCTCCATATCTTAGCGGTTGATCCTGCTCCTGTCCTATCACATACTAAGAAACTTAGTCTATGGAACATGGTTGTGTAATAACTCATCATATACCTTCCAGAAGGCAATACATATCAAAGCTATGGGACTTACCCATACAATGAACTTCTGTATATACCCAGTAGCAGATATAGTAAAGGTTATAGGTTTAAGTTTATCAGACAGAGATGTTAATGTAGTACAGGTAGTCTTCATACTCTCTTCTATTTTCACTAGTATAGCAGTATGCCTGTTTACTCTATCTTCTAGTCTGTTTATTCTATCGTGGGCTCTTTCATCAATCACTATATACTCTGCCTCCTTGCTATATTTCTCTACCTTTCCCCTGCTTTTAGGGGAAGTTCCTCCTAAGCTCATCCTCTTACATCCAAGGTTGGTAGAACAACAGGAAGCTCAGGTATTTCTTGAGTCACACCTAATGTAAACCCCACTACGAATATAGATAGTAGAACACTTGCAAGTATTATAGTAGAATACTTTGACTTAGCAAACTTAACTAGAAGTTTATCTACGCTTATATCTACTTTCTCATAATGTCTTTCCACTTTACCCTGCTTTAGTGTTTCCTTCACCTTATCTTTCGCCATGCTAGTATCTCCTTGAGTTTATTAAAGTGGTTCTAAAGTAATTTTAAAGCTATTCTCTTTCGAGCTAAGTCACTTCTTGCTATGTTAAATTCTCTGGGAGCTCCAGGCTGTCTTGATACCCACAGTAGTACTTCTTCTAACTGCTTTGTTAAGATAGCATTGATCTCTAGTTGCAATAAACCCTTAGCAGCAGCTTTCCTACCTGCTTCTTCATCAGGAGGTATCTCAACAGGATCCTCGTCTACTACGAAATCTTCTGCTAAGTACTCTGATACGGGGTACCGAAATAGCGGAGCAGGTAAACCAACTGTAGTAGAATGTCTTACCATAGCTTCTTCGTACTTAACCTGGTCTTCTCTTATCATCTTTTCTGTGACATTCGTAGGTAGATTAGACCTAAGTATATTGGTAATCATATTATCCCCTTATCTAGTATCTAATTAACTTCTGAACAACAATAGAAGGCTGCATATTATTATGCGCTGCGCCCCCACCGGTAGATCCTGATACGAGCGTGTTAGAAGCATTACCCGTTGTCATTACTGTACCTGCTTCTGGATCATTAGAATGAGACTGCCCAGTAGCTTTAGTATGGGTATGAGCTGGCATCTCAGAGGTTATTAATGTATGGGTCTCTGTACCCCCATAACTACCCAAAGCACTTGCGAGTACTGATGTTCCTGTACCGCCCTCTCCTACTGATACTCTACGTCTTAGGTCAGGTAGGGTAAAGGTACTAGAACCATCTCCCACTCCATACGTAGTACTTATATAAGAAAATAGGTTAGCGTACACCCCAGCTCTAGCTATGTTCTGCCCATCACAGGCTAGATAGCCATCAGGTACTGCAGATCCTGCGTAGTCTATGATAGTTCCTGCAGGTACATCTCCATTAACAGGTCTATGAGAGAGTACTTTCCAGTCACTAGCACCTGCTAATGCGATAGCAATATAACGGTCACCTGCTTTAACATTTATATTACTTCCACCTGGAAGGATTAGGCTAGTACTATTATGGGTTAAGACTAGAGCACCAGTAAACATACCGTATCTATAGGTATTAACAGGGGCAGCACCAAAACCAGTTATAGTAGTAGTACCGCTTATGTTTACTTCGGCACTTAATGACGCAAGTAATACAGTACTAGTAGCAGAAGCAATTACTGGGAACTCACCACCTACTAGGATATCCCCTGCATGGTTAGGTAAGGTATAAGCACGAATAGCTGTACTATAACTAGCTAATGTATTCTTAAAGGTACGAGCTACATTTAGTATATTAATCATTCCACTAGTCTTCCCAACCACTCCATTAGCAGAGTCTCTTATAACAGTTTGGTTTCCTAGCCTATCCTCATTATTACCTATGATCTCCCAGCTGGTTGCTACTTGGAGAGGGGCATCTATCAAGGCTCTTATAGCATCATCTACACTAACTGATGTACCACCTAGAGTACCCGTACTACTGGCATACCATACATCATCTGCTTTAACTGCTCCAGCTACTCCAGATCCCCCTGCTGCAGGAAATAAGTTAGAAGAAGCTGCATACAATCCTCTATTATCATATAAGGCTTCTGGTGCTATCTTACGCCATGCTGCTGGGCTATTGGTAGTTAGAAGCCATAGAGAGTAATCATCTAGCTGTAATGCTAGCTTATTGACATCTAGTGCTGCAAAACCAGTAGCAGCTTCTCTAACAGAGGAACTAGCATACTCCCAGTTATGAGCTCTATGTATCTCTGTTAGAGGGGCTTCCTTATGTAGATCCGATGTTGGCATTATAATCTCCTTGGTTATACGTTATCTATTAACAATACTTTCCATAGTGTAGTGTTAATAATTGCTCCAGCTAGTAGCCCTACCCAGCTCCATTTCATATCTAGGTTAAAGAACCTTAGCTTACTTATGTTCTCCCTGAAGGTCTTATCCTTCTTTTTGTGCTGGTAGTACTCTCTAGTAATAGCCCATAGCCATACTACTAATAGGGGACCAAAGACAGGAACAACAGCTAGTAGACTAAAGCCTAGACAACTGCCACAGTGTAGGGACTGGTCTCTTAGTTCCTTGTTCACCTATGACTCCGCATCTAAGGATACATTTGCTCTCCAAGAGGCATTAGCTGCATTAACATGGAGAATACTCTCTCCTTGCATATTAGCTTCATTAACAGTTCCGCCATTTTGCCAACCACCAGAGTAATAACTAACTTTATTTAATGTTCCGGCAGCATCATGTATAACTACAGTTGCCTCGGCTCTCATAGTTGTTGGTAGTATAAAACTACATTCAGAAGATTCAGCAGTTAGATTTCCAAGTACGGCAGTACCAAAAGCTGATCCCGTATCAGTTGTCTTATAATAATACCGCTGACACAAAGCAAACTCAGTTCCATAACTTCTATGTTCAAATGGTGTAGCTACTGAACCTATTTCTAGTTGGACTCCAGTTATATAAAGTGTAGCATTTAAGACACCTATTAACTTTACATCAGCAGCCTTGCGCTTAAAATTCCCTGCTTGCCATGTATCTGCTGTTGATGTTTCGAGATCTGAACCAGACCCTATATCACAGATACCTACATATATGCTAACTCCATTAGTGCTATCAGCAGTAACCCAACCTGTTCCTGTTGTATCTCCGGGAACTGTTACACTATGTTGTACCCAAGAATTAGCTTGCCCCGCAGAGACAGTTACGGCGGTAGTATATGACCTATTGCTTTGTGCCATATTGCCTAAGAATGAAACCCCGTATGATCCTGCGGTATTGGCATACATCCAAAAACTTAAAGTAAAGGATTTCGCATTAGCTGTACCAAAACTCATGTTCGTGAAATTAAACCCTTCAACAGCTTGCCATATAGCATTTATATCTCCTGCTGAAGCAGTTGCTGCCGTAGTTGTCTTTACTTCAAAACAGTCAGCGAATCCTTCTAGGGTAGAAGTCCAAGTTTTTCTCCCTGTCATAACTCCACCTGAAGTACCCTTGTATGCTCTAGTACGATCAGCAACAAATGTATTTGTACGTGTATTACCTAATGTAATGGTTGATGTTATGTGTCTCTGATTAATCCTCATATCACCATTAATTATCTTGTTCCTATTACCTGCTAACTGAACACCACTTAGCGAAGTAGCAGTAATACCTGCTGCAAACGTAGCATTTTCATCAGCATCTACTGTTAGATAAGTAGAACCATTATTCTTTAGTGTTGTAGTAGTGCTTGTAGTTTCTATTGAAGATGCCATTAGACAGTTGCTCCTTTAAGCTGCTTAAGAGTGGTCATTTTATTCACTTTCTTTGTTATATCTCTAAGTCTATTCTTCTCTTTAACAATAGCTGAAGTATCTTTATTTTCTTCTAATGCCCTATTAAATAGAATATCTTGTGCTTCTAGTAGAGGCTTGCGTTCAGTCCTTAGTCTATCTTTAGTAATAACTTTAGCCTTATTTATATCTATTGTTATTCCCATGTCCAAGCTCCTCTGAAAGTTCTATCTGAAGGTACATCACTATCCTCTACTATTTCAAACTTAGCACCTTCTGGTACATCTTTAGCAGCAAGTTCTTCAATAGTGTGATCTTGTAGGTACTCAGGTGAAGGGATAAGAACTGCTACACCACCTTCTTCTGTTTCATATATTATTCTCATAATTGTCCTTTATCTAAAGATAGCTATACACGCAATTACTGGATCGCCTGTGGCGGGTGTTGCGGTGTACCCATTACGGGTAAATATACGGGCTGCGGTAGTGCTATATGTTCCGTCTAAATATACTGATGATCCGTATGTTAAATCGACACACATACCAATAGTTGAATAATTAACATCAGGCATGGCAGTTGTGAAGTTAATAGTATAGTCACCAGTACCATTATCAGTAATACTACTAACATTTCCACTAGCTCTTATAGCCACTGTACCCGTACCATTGAAGTTAACCCAAGCTCTACATCCATAAGCTGTAGCAGTAGAGCCGTATCCTGAGTTGAACTTCAAGTCACCTGCGGAAGTAACCCGCATCTTCTCAGATATTGCTGCCGAATCTACAGATGTAGTTGTACTAAATACTAAATCAGCAGGAGCAGCCGAACTAGCAGTTCTATCACACCCTATACTTGCCATTATTCCTGCGTTGTTTTCATTCTTCCAGTCAATTTTAAATGCCTGAATACCAGTAGCAGAGACAGGTGATTGAGCTTCTAGCGTTCCATTGTTCAATAGTCTCATACGTTCTTTACTCGTTCCACTAGTGGTTGTATTAAAGGCTAACTTGCCCTCACCACTAGATACCTCACTACCTGTAACCTCAGCTACTACAGCCGTTACAGCTGAACCAAACTTTAGGCTATCTGCTCCGTTATTAGGTGTTGTAATTTTAATAGTCATATTATGCTATCCTTGTAATTTCTAGTTCTGCGTAAACTTCTGGTCCTGCAGTTGTTACACCCGTTGCAGTTCCAAGCCCACTAGTTGTCGCATAAATTATATGGTGTCTTAATTCAAAGACTGTAGTTCCAGTAGTAGAAATAACACCATTCACAAAGGAAGCACACGTATCATAGCTGGAAGAATAAGCGTGTTCACTTGAACCTGCTATAACCCTCCTTGAGTTGGTAACATCATATACATAGGCTTTATGATTGTTTCCATGATAACAACCCGCCCACCCTTTCATGCGATATGTTCCTGCGCTTAGTGTTATTTGCTTTGAAGATAAACTAGCTCCTACAAGATTACTGAACTGAACAATGTTTAAGTCTCTTATATTAACTCCTGCAACCGCATCACCACCACCCGTAACCATTGGCTCTTGTTGTTGTACTATCATTAGCTGTGGACCTTGACCAATTAGGTTGGCTTTAGTAATTATAGGATAACGAATAATTACTATACCTGAACCACCAGCACCAGCGCGCGTTGTTGTAGGATAACCTGCACCACCACCGCCACCGCCAGTATTAACTGTTCCAGAATTAACAGCAGTAGATGCGCCCGTACCTGTTCCTCCACCACCTGCTCCACCTGCGCCACCAATAGCCGTTGAACCTCCATTCCCTCCACCACCGCCACCTGCGTAAGTAATCGCTGTACCAGAGAAGCTATTAGCTGTTCCTGCCCCGCCAGTGCCTCCTGCACCAGCAGTACCAGTGCCTCCTGCTGCACTAGCACCACCGCCACCACCCCCTCCTTGAGATGAAGCTACTGTACCCGCACCACCAGAATTTCCTTGACCAACCGTACCAGAGGCAGTAGTAGCCGTTGTAGCCCCGCCGCCAGACCCGCCCGCACCACCATCCACAGCACTAGTACCATGCGACCCATAACCGCCACCAACAGATGTAATAGTAGAGAAAACAGAATTAGTGCCTTGTGAACCTGAGACTGCTACACCATTACCACCTGCACCGCCCGCGCCAACAGTAACTGTAAGTCCTGTGGCTGCTACAGCAAAGTTAGTAGCTGTTCTAAAACCACCAGCACCACCGCCTGCTCCGCAATATCCCCCACCGCCACCTCCACCTGCAACTACTAAGTAGTCAACAGTACCTGCTATATTAGGAGTGAAAGTGCCTGAGTTTAAAAACGTATGTATAGTGTATGTTCCGTCTGTGGTAATAACTCCGCCTACTGCTGATTGACCCTCACTTAGTAAGTTCCATTGAGTGCCATTATATACTTCCAAGGCATTAAGGGTAGTATTAAAACCACGCTGTCCAACCGCAGGACTAGAAGGTCTACCCCCTGTTGTCCATGTAGCTCCGACAATACCTGTTGATCCATCTATTATAACTGTCATCTCATACCCCTTAAAGTATTACCCATCGTGAGCCAGTAGGTATAGTAACTGTAACTCCAGTATTAACTGTTATTGGTCCAACACTAGATGCGTTACTATTAGTAGCCAAAGTATAATCAGCAGCTACTGCATTAATATTAGTAGTAAAACCTTCGTCAGCAGCACTACCTCCTATTGCTCCCCAAGCAGAACCATCATAGCCCTCGAAAGAAGTATCAGTTGTGTTATACCGTAGCATACCTGTAGCTGGTGTAGGCTGTTGAGCCGTAGTCCCAACTGGTAGTTTAATTGCTCCAGTAACTGCTGTACCTACAAAACCACTAGAGGCTATTGAGGTTGCTGCAGCTACTCCTAATATTGGGGTAACTAGAGTAGGGCTTGTCGCAAAGACAGCAATCCCAGAACCAGTTTCATCAGTTAGTGCAGCCTTTAATTGGGCTGAGGAAAATGAGCCTAATATAGTTGCATTACCTGTACTAGTTATATGCCCAGTTAAATTAGCGTTAGTAGTTACTGTAGCTGCATTACCACTTATATTTGTTTGATCGCCTGTGTTAGTACCTGATAGATTATCAACAACAGTAGTGGTTATAGAGCCACCTGTTATACTTACTGCGTTAGAATTCTGAGCAGCCATAGTACCTACTGCTGAGTCTAATACATACTGTGCGTGTGGGTCAGATAAAGCTACATGATCTGCAAAGATCTGAGCAATAGTCTTCAAGGAGGTCTTAATAGCCTTACCACTAGTACCATCAAAGAGTACTATATTAGCATCTACTGCACTGGATGGGCCTACTACATCCCCTAGACCAGACTCTGAACTCCATATAAGACCTAGAGCTTCTGAAGAATCAGCCCTCAAGAACAGTCCATTAGCACCAGCTGGTAAACGTGAAGCTTGCCCTGCTAGTATTCCAGTAGCAACAGCTAAGTCACCCTTCGTTATGAACCAGTCATCTCCACCTAGGACTTTCTGTATTTCTAGGGCTAGTTCTGCTAAGCCCATTCTATCCCCGTTGTATAGTACTACTTCAGGAGAGTCTTTACTACTATTAATTATAGCCATGTTATTGTGCCTTTGCTGAGATACCGTCTTCCATGTCATTTCTCATGGTTAGGTATAGACTAGTTCCTGAAGCTTGGTACCCACTAGCTGCGGTAGTATCTCCTATTGATAGAAAAACTTTAGCTATCGCTAGATCTACTATTGCATAAGGGTACATCGTTAGCATCCAGTGTGTTGGTGAGGCATCTGTTAGTTTAGAAGGGAATACATAGTAACCTATTTCGAATGAAGGTGTCACTTTATCTAGTACCCAGTTTATGTTAGTACCAGCTAGGTAAAAGATGTTCTTTCGTACAACCCCATTGGTTATTATTTTATCAACAGGTAAGTCTTCCAGTAGATCTACAATAGAAGTAGCTCTTATATACTTTAACTTCCTTAAATTAGGAAAGGTAGTCTTACTTATAGTACCTTCGTACAAGGTTGGTTGGGCATTAATATGAGTAGCCTCTACCAAATCCTCAACAAAGTTAGCTCTGTATGTTAACAGGTTTAGAATACTATTTACAGCGTTCTCCGCTGCTACCTGCTTATCAGGTCTGCCTGTTATCTCCAGAATCTCCGATACAGCTTCAGTGAAGTTCATGTGTTTCTCCTAGCAAGTTATCTTATCCCCTCTATATAGGGTTAGTAAGAGAGGATAAGATAGCCCCATCCACTAGAGTCGATATGACAAATAGGGATGGATAGCTAAATGACTATGTAGTTACTATAGCCTACTTAATTCCAGGGACGGAATATTAAACTACTTAGGTTAAGCTCCAGCTGTTAAGCCTTCTATGATACCACAAGCTGCTGGGTTAACTAGTTCTACAGCACACTCAGTAGTAAGTGAACCACCTACTCCATCAGTACCTAGCTCTACCATCTTGCCAGATTCGCCATATTCCTCAGCTTTAGTATCTCTACCTTCCATGTAGGCTAGTTTAAGAGCTGGCATATCCATTACGATAGCTGTGCCAGAAGTACCTAAACCATTCAACAGTGGATGACTTACCAGAGTAATAGTACCTAAGTACATCTGGAACGTGGTGAACTTCATACCAAATACAGTCTGTTCATTGTTCAAGAACACCTGACCTGATAAACGCCCTATTTGGTTAAATACCTTAAGTGCAGTATTATCCATGAACGCAACACGTTGAGTAGGATTACCAATGTCCGTACTATACTGGAACAGAGGAGTCATTGCTGTCTCTAGCTGAGCCATAGTAGTAGTACCGCCTGCTGTGGTAATATTAGATGGGGCATACTGAGCAATAGCATCACGTACACCTTGAGTACTATGTAGTGGCTGTGTGCCAGTAGTATCCATCTTACCCTGTCCCCATATGATAGCAGACTCAACATCCGTACTATGGAACATAGCATTGTCTCTACGGTTCTCAGCAATATTAGAGAAGCCTAGTTCTGAGACAGAAGCTCTAGCAGTATCTGTTAAGCCCCATGCGTTACGGAAGATCTGTGTGAAGGTGCTGATATATACAGTACTCAACCCACGTGCGGTAGGACGTACAGAACCTTCTTCGAAAGCCGTACCTACTTGAACCAATACATCTCCTACTGCTCCGGCTGCTGCTGCTACACGACCAAAAGCTCGGGTCACTGTAATAGTGTTAGTACCGGTATTAATAGCAGTAACGCGTAGGTTCTCACGAGTCCTAAGATTATGCAATACCATGTTAACAGTCATACCTACAACACTAGGTACTACAATAGCTGTAGCTCCTACTAGGTGGGTGGCTGCTAGGGTTTGTTTAACGAAAGCCATTGTTTTGCTGAAATAGCCATGAGTAGACTGTTTAGCCTTACTACGACCACTCTGAGATGAGAGTGCAAACATAGGCGCAGAACCTGATGGGAACAAGCGGAGAATAGATGCTGCAAAGCTCCGCATATTCAGTTCAGGTGGATTATCCGTGGTATTAAAGATACCATTTAATAGTGCCATTGTGATTCCTTATAAAAAGTTTAAGTGGGTACTCTATTTAAGATACGAAGACCAGTCCATTTCTAGTTGCTGTCCTTTTGTATCTTGTCCAGGTTTTGCTACAGCTGGATTAAGAGCAGAAGCTACTTCTCTAATGTAAGCCTGTGCAGCTTCTGCAACTTCTGTGTTAGAGGCTTCAGGATGCTGCGCAGAGTACTCGGTAGCTACTCTATTTAATTCAGCTTTTACTACGGGATGGTTATAGTTTGGCGCTGATGATAGTGCGTTGTCTATGTGCCCTTTATTAACTGCACTCTTAATACGACTTTCATCAAAGGTTGATCGTTGATCTAGATGTACTCCAGTCAACTTAGCTTGGTGTGTTAGTGCGGCTTTGTACCCACTCTTTCCTACGTGATCCATCATGGAGATTAGTGCTTCTGTATCTCCAGCTTTAGCTTTGGTTAGTGTCTCAGGATCTAATCCCGACATAAAGTCCATGCCCCCTGCTACATCATTTAGTATATTAGGGTCAATAGTAAAATCTGGTGCGCCTTCTGATTTGCTCTTACCTGCATTTTCTAACATTTTGCTATATACGTCAAGTGGATTCGGCTGATTTCCTGAAGACCCTGGTATCTTATCTTTATTGTCTATAGCATCTGGAACAGCTGAGATCCCTGTGTCCTCATTAGCTTTAGCATTGGAGTTAGCACTAGCAGTAGCACTAGCATCTCTGGCTGCTATTTCTGCAGCAGGTTTGAAAAAGTCTGAAAATGTATTGCTCATGTTATATTACTCCTGTTTTGTATCATCAATTGATAGTAGGGTATTGAGTACTTCTAATCTACCCTGGGCTTTTAGATGCGACTTTACAATCTCATCATTCGGTACACCTAGCATAGGGAGTGAAGCTATCTCAACAATAGTCTCACTAGCTAGATTCTTTAAGTAACTCTTAGTAACAGCATGACCTATCAATCTGGCTACTTCCAATGTCTCAGCCTCGTTAAAGTCCCTGTAGGTTATGATCTTATCTAACATATCAATCCTTATTGAGTTGGTGGTTGTTCACCTTCTGGAGGGGGTTGCTCTCCTTCTGGTGCTTGCTCCTGAGGTGGAGCTATTGCTGGCTGCGGGGGTAGGTATTGTTCCAACCCTTTAATACCCTGCAGCTGTGCTAGGTGAGCTATCATCTTAGGTACCATCGGCCCGTATAACTGTATAAGAGCATCTGATTGTAGGATGAGTTGCATTAAGGCTGTTATAGCTTCTGTTGATGCTAGCTTACTCTTAGGAGTAAATCCATCAGCTATTCTAAAGGCTAGTACTTTTTCTCTCAACTTAGCTATATCAACTACTCGGACAGACGCATCCCTCTGGGAAACAACTGTAGCATTCTCCCCATGCTGGAATAGGTTATGCTTTAGGATAGCTTTGAAAGGAATGAATACCTGATACTCCAGTATTAGAGCAGGCATACGTAGTATATTTTCTGAATTGCTCTGAGTTGTAACGAACTCTGTTACACTCTTATTACCCTTCTGATGCTGACCTCTATTAGCTGGAGTTAATCCTGCCATATCCTTAGAGAACCCTGCTATTAATAGAGCATCTTGTAAGGTAGATTCAGTACCCCTAGCATCAAATGGTATCTGGTGATAAGCATCTGCTAGTGTTCTAGACCCTAAGGAGTTAACCTTAACTGGGATCTTAGAAGCAGGCACAGGAGCATTAACATCAGCTGAGCTTATAATAGAAGAATCGTATAAAGCACGATCTGATACAGCCCTTCTATGAGAGTTGAACTTAATGTTAATTAGTGTCTTAGCAGCTTCTTGGAAAGGTATAGCACCTTCTGCTACAGACTGTGTTTGGAAACCCATACCATCTTCTAGTGGTTGACCAAAGAGCATAGGGAATACATCAAAGGCTGATATGATTCTACGAGCTTCTACTAGTACATTGTTGACCCTAGTGAACTTCCATATCTGTACTGTGTTAGGCTGAGGAGTAGTCATCACGAAGTCAGAGGGTATTATGCGAGCATATATAGTAACCCATTCATAATTAGCTACACCACTAACAGCCTTCTTAGTAGAACCAGTTTTGTCTGAGAGATAGTCAAACCAATCCATACCATCTAAAGGCTTTCTAGCATTTATATAATCTGATATCTGAGGAGCTGATACAAAGTTATTATATCCTTCTCCTGATACGTTAGAGGGGTTAGAGTCTAGAGCTTCCTTAATGTTAAAGGCTTCGTTATCTAATCCCATTCTAGTTAAGCGTCTCTTTACCTTAGTTCTGGATAAGAGTTCTACATAGCCAGCATAATCTCCTTCTGCTGCCATATCACCTGGGTTTACGTTATGATCCCATATAACATTGTATGGATCAAGACGCTTACACTTAGTATATTTGTTTGCTTTCTTTTCTAGCTTAGGTTTACCAGCTGGGTCTAACACCTCATCTGCTCTGGTATACTGATCTATACTAGTCCAAGGTACTTCAATGCAAGAGAAGTTATACTTAACTCCATCTTTTAAGAATAAGAGTAGCTGTCTTACATAGCCACCTATGTGTGCATGATCATCTAGAATAGACTCTAAATCCTCTGCTTCCTTTATGTTACTAGGATTTGATACTACAGGGAACAAGGGGACACCCGATAGGAACACATCTGCTAGGTAAGCTACCATAGAATCAACTTGAGACACTACAACAGGAGGGGTAGTAGGAGCCATATTAATAGCACCAACAGTAGTAGTAGCTGCATCGACTCCGCCAGCATTTGTCTGTACTACACCATCTATGTCCGTCTTAAGGGTCTGGTATCTAGCATACGCGATATCAATAGCTACCATCTTGTCATGGTAATTGTTAAATTTCTTATGTTCTGTTAGTGCTGCTTCTAACCAGTTCTTTATCCTCTTCTGGGATAGTAAACTAGGTATTAGTACCACGCCTGCTTTGTTTTCATTAGCCATTATGATTCCTATTAAAAGGGTGAATTATTACTTATTACCTTCGCGGTACTATCTATTACCTTAGCTATTCTTTTATTATTAGTTATTAGCCCCCAGTATTCATTACGTACATCTAAGCCATAGGCATCACAATCCATTATATCATCCTTGTTGCCTTTAGGTTTGCCTATCTTATACTTAGTAGCCTGCCATACGAACTCGCTTCTAGCAACTGTTTCCATCTGATAGTAGGTTTCCTTATAAAGCTCTGCTATAAAGAGCCTCATTCTAGATTCCTTACTCCTGCCATGATGAGAGACAGCTACTATTTCTACTCCATCTATGTTCCACTCCTTCATAAAGTGGTTACACCAGAACATAAGAGACTGTTGATACCCTGTATCCTCAATAGCTATTAGGCTAGCACCATGCTCTAGTGCCATCTTAAATGCTTCCTGTACTATCTCAGAAGGGTCAAGTATTCCTCTCTTGCGCCCTGCTATATACCCTTTACCTTCGAATATATAGTGTAAGGATATAACATTATCATCACTATTCTTCCTAAACCCTGCAGGATCTATTGTTAAGAACACTCCATCAGGATCTTCTATAGTCTCATAAGGACACGTTGGAAGAGGGCTTGGGAGTAGGCTAGTAGCCACAGAGTTAGGATCATTCATAACTTCTGCAAACCATACATGAGCTAGTCCCAGTGCCTCATCATGCTCAAAGGATTCCATTAAGTCTTCTATTGAGAATAGGTCAGGCCATAGAGGTCTACTGTCTTCTTTAATAGCACCTGTTATCATACTAAGCCATTGCTTGTTCTTCTTCAACTGGAATAGAACACATTCAGATGAATACATATTACCTAGGTATACTATAAGACGATCCCCCATAGGAGCTATCGCTTTGAATATAGTACCCACTAGAGTCTTTAGTAGCTTGGTTCTATCCGAGACTGACTCATCATTCTCTGCTGTCTGAGCATCATCTAAGAAGATCATATCAGGGCGTTGGTTAGTAATATTAAGACCACGAATACCAGCTGACCAACCTCTAGCTACTAACACTACGCTTCTACCATGAAAAGCACACTTCTTAGTGTCAGCATTATCTATTATAAGTCCGCCTTTCCAGTCCCCATAGACTGCTGTAATATTAGGTGAGGATAGTATATCATCTATATCCGCTAGAATTAACTCTGCCAGCCCTATATTCGCTGCTACTATCAATGGGAAACTAATCCTATCGTATACTATAAGCCACACTATTAGGATCTTAGTGAAGGTAGTTTTAGCATGACCTCGTGGGAGACCTAGAGCTAGTCGTAGTATCTTCCCTATTTGTTCTGGGGTTCTGTCCTTTATTAGATTCCAGATAGCTATGTAGAAATCAGGTAAAGGAGCAGTACACACATCTGGCATACATAAGCCAGCAAAGAAGTTACCATCTACGTATCCTCTTTCATAACTAACAGATGCTGGTATAGATACAGCTTGGCTAGAAGTAGATTCCTTTATCTCTGCCCCTAGGTCTACACTCTCTACTAGATCAGACACTGGTTATTCTACCATCTCAGGTGGCTTTCCTACTTGTATTGTCTTACCTGTTTCAGGGTCTAAGGTCATGTATTCTTCTTTGAACAGTATATTCCTAGGGTTGAATTGGGTTCTATCATATCTATTAAGTAGAGGATCTCCTGCACCATATAGTCCAACGTGTCCTGGCTTGGCTAGTGCTTCCCACATCTTCTGCACATGTCTAGCTTGTATCTCGCCTGCAGTAAAGTGGTACATTAGATTCTCTATAGTTATAGTTCCTTCGTCTAACTGATCTTTGAACGCACCTTGTTCTATATTCCTCTTTACTACTAGCTGTCCTGGAGTTAGTTGCTCGTACTTTATCCTTCTCTTCCACTCTTCTGGACTAGTTCCACCAGGCATACTAAAGTTCTTTTGTACTGCATGTTGTATCTCATGCAGTAATGTACTCTTAGCTTTGATGCGGTTATCACTATCTTCTACTTGATCTGCAAGTCGTAACCTTATATCACCTTTATAGAAACTATCATCAGGGTCGAATACCCTATTGAATACTGTTATTCTATTCTCCTCTGGTGAGAACATACCTCCTACTTTAGAGTCTCCGTATCTAACAGACTGTCTTTCGAATTGTCCTCTATTAACATTCTGGACAACTAGTTCAATCTCTTTTAACTTAGTAGATAACTTAGGGCTGAGTGAGAATAGGTCAGGGTGTATCATGCTATCACCTAAGGAAGATACACTTTTCTTCCCTAATCCTCTATCTACTACATCAGCTGCCTTGCCTTTAAGTGCCATCTTTGTATCAGGAACAAAGAAAGAAGGAGGAGCATTGCCTAACCCAGGTATCATACTAAGGGGTAGTAGAGCCTCATTCTTTGTAGCACCCCTTTCGAGTAGCTCCTTGAACTTAGCTAGTCTAGCAGGCTGTGCTGCATATAATGTGCCCATAGCTAGAGCTCCCTTCTTTACTATACCTCCAGGGAGTAGCATACTTAAAGCAGAGCCAGTATCCATCTCTGGTGTATTGTATTCAGGTTGCCCAGTTAGCTTTCTTAGGTTCCTACCACCTAGTATTACTTCATCAGGAACATCAATATCCATCTTTTTAAGGACAGCATTATGTGCGTCAGGTATAAGACCTACTGTATCAGTAATATCCGCAGCTATCCCTTTGCCAGCTCCAACAACAGCGTCACCTAGCATTGATAGTATATCTGGGTCAGAGGGGTTAGCTCCGAATCTGCTCTCTTTAGCCATTATACCCCCATTGATATTAGATTGCTAATAGCTTCGGTAGTCGGAATAGCTTCCGTAGGGCTTCCGCTTTCTTTAATAGCTTTTGATCCATGTCCTTCTCCTCTCAGTCTCTTAAATAACTCAGATACACTCTTAGAAGGCATAGGGGCTATACTATCTGTACCGATAGCTACTACTTCTTGCTCGCCATTTATGTGTACTTCCGGTTGTTGCAGAGTGCTAATAGTATGTGCAGGTAAATTGATAACAACGTTAACCTGCCCTGTTGCTGCTTCACCATGTACAGTAGTCTTACTTAGTCCTCGTCTAATTTGTAGGTTTCTTTCTGATATAACTCTTAGAGCAGCTACAGCGTCTCGTAATTCTGCACCATCAGCCTGAGCTATTACAGATTTAACAAGAGCGTGTTCCGCACTTACATACCTAGCGTCAATAGCTATGTCCTCAGAGTCTTCTTTCTCTGCCTTAGTCTGGTAATCTGCTAGTAGGAGCTTAAATGGCTCGTCATTCTTAATCACTTGGCAGATAGCAGCAGGAGACACACCTATTATGGTTGCCACTTCCAACTGATTCAAGCCATTCGCTAAAAGTGCTGCTACTCTATGCTTGTTCATATTTTTGTTCTTCTCGTAAAGAGGGTATGTATCTATTATACATGGGCAAGAGGACTGAAGCTAATGTTATTTTTGAATTTTAGCCTTGCCAAGCAGAGCTAGTATACTACTAATAGTAGGTTAACAAAAATACTAGAAAAATTTAGGAATTTCTGAGATAGTCCAATTGATATGACCGGGCTCTAGGGTTCAAAAAAGGTGACTACCCCTCTTGTCATCTCCTCTGTACTCTCACAGCAGCAGCACACCACCACTATACCCTGTGTACTACATTAGGTAGGGTTGGGTTAGTCCTTGACCTTGCTTGGTTTGTTCCTAGCGTAGTCCTTCACTCGATAGGCTCTTGACCTAGTCGTAGCACTTAACTCGATAGTCTCTTGACCTTGACTTAGTTCTTATCGTGCTCTTTACTGGACAACTTTCCCCTGTGAGCATAGCGAACGCTTAGGGGAAAAATTTTTTAGCCTCTATGAGAGCTACTAGACTAGCGTGGCCTGGTCTACTGGGGTTGATAGTAGACCAAGCACGATAGTATCTAATTGTTAAAAGGTTGTACTTATCAGGAAAAAGGGAGTATAATTATTGCATGGGGCGGTGTTCGTCTCATATAAACTTTATAGGGTTTTCTAACATACTATGAATAAATATACAATGATTGTTAATACTAAAGTTGCAGGTAAGTACGAGAAGGTTGGAACAGTTGAAATCTTCTATCCTTTACTATCTGATCTAGGCTTTGCAGTAGAGCCTAAGTCTCTAGATGATGATTCTGGGCTACCTACTTACAATAACGAAGCTGAACAGTTCGCTTTTGATAGCGTATTTAATGCAGTTAAAGCTGACGCTAGAAACAAGCTAGTATCTAAGACCGCAGACTTAAAAGACGGTGCTAAGATTAGTACAACACTGGCTGAGTTGACTGCTCCTGCTGAACGTGATGGCTCTGCTCTAGTTAATATCCGCGAGATGCTAGTTGCATTTAAGGCTTATCTTACTACTACTGATAAAGCCAGCAATGTTCAAGCTGCTATCTTAACTTTGGCTAGTCGCAAGCAAAACCTAGCAATGCAGCCTACGGCTAACAAAGGTAAGTTCCTAGTTCATCTTGAAAACTTCGAAGCTACTCTGACCGATGCACAGTCTGAACAGTTCGCTAG
>Ga0308012_10000157_pt1 | contig 43004 bp, 48 predicted proteins | sample Neamet179_FD_203133 | JGI IMG/M metagenome (GOLD analysis project Ga0308012, IMG submission 203133) | Marine microbial communities from water near the shore, Antarctic Ocean - #179 | ecosystem: Environmental > Aquatic > Marine > Unclassified | place: Southern Ocean | collected 2014-07-25 | reverse complement strand
AAGCTATCCGCTCCGACTTACAACTGAGGGAAAATCTAGTTACCGGCCGTCCAGCGTACAAACGCTTCCTCTATACCGGCTTCTAAGGAATTTCTACGAGAGTTAAGCGGTACTTATACCTCGGTTTTCCATTGTAGATAGACCTCTTTCCGCGGAGTGGGTCACAGGTTCAATTCCTGTATCTCCCACACTACTAAAACACTAAAACACTAAAACACTAGAACACTAAAACTCCTGAAATCACTGGGCCGACGGCCCGGAGACCATAGGATCGCCCGAGTGTCCTAGCGAGGGGTGAGAACGTGATCGGGAAGAGAGTTCTGCGGGTAGAGGATGAGCGACTCTTAACGGGCGCGGGGCGTTTCACTGCCACGGTCAACCTCCCAGATCAGGCCCATGTTGTCTTCGTTCGATCATCTGAGGCGCATGCCAAGATTCGTTCGCTAGATGCGAGCGCAGCTGTCGCAGCGGCGGGGGTTCTGTGTGTCCTCACGGGCGAGGACTACGAATCCGACGGGCTGACAACCCTGCTTCAGCCCAGTAGCCTCCCCGACCATCTCGACCCGACCCAGCCGAGCCTGTCCGCTGACGAGTTGTACCCACCGCCAGCAGCGCTGCCAATCGTTGTGGACCGGGTCCGGCATGTGGGCGAAATCATTGCCGTCGTGGTGGCCGAGAGTGCAGCAGCTGCGGTCGACGCCGCCGAAATGGTCGTTGTGGACTACGAAACACTCCCTGCAGTGATCGACGCCCGATTGGCTTTGGACGAAGGGGCACCGCATGTGTGGGAGTCCGGTAATCAGTGCGTCGAGGCTGAGCGTGGCGATGCAGACCTCGTTGCGGCAGCGATCGACGAGGCCGCGCACGTAGTCCGACTTTCGACTCGCAATCATCGTGTGCACGGCTCGCCGATCGAGCCGCGCAGCGCAGTGGCCAGCTTCGATCCCACCTCCGGTCGCTACGAGTTGTATGCGCCGAGCCAGGGGGTGCATCGGTTTCGTAGCGTGTTGGCGAGCGCGCTCGGTGTCGACAGCGCTGCAGTTCGGGTGGTGACGCTCGATGTAGGTGGAGGCTTCGGATTGCGTATCCCGTGCTCGAACGAATACCCGCTATTACTCTGGGCCGGTCGGAAATGTGGGCGGCCCGTCAAGTGGGAGGGCACCCGCAGTGAGGAGTTCGTGAGCGACGTGCACAGCCGTGACACGTGCTGCGACGGCGTGCTGGCGCTCACCGATAAGGGAAAGATCATAGCCCTGCAACTCGACTACGTTGGCAACGTCGGAGCCCATCCGGTGTCGTCCGCCGTGTTGTCGAACCTACTGCGTATGGCGGGTCCCCCATACGACGTCCCAGCGATGCACGTGAAAGTGCGCGGCGCGCTCACCAACACCACCCCGACGTCGGTCTACCGAGGTGCCGGGCGACCACAGGTCACTTACATCGTCGAGCGTTTGATGGATCTTGCAGCCGCTGCCGTCGGACTTGACCGAGCGGAGATCCGACGGCGCAACCTCATTGGCACCGCCGACCTGCCCTACCGAACGAGGCTCGGACTCACGTACGACAACGGTGCGTTCAGCGACAACTTCGAAACGGCGCTCCGCCTTATCGACTGGGACGGTTTCGCAGCCCGTAGGCGTGACGCCGAACGCCGCGGCAAGCTAGCGGGTATCGGTGTGGCCAACTACCTCGAGTCGCCCGGCGCCGCTCCCTACGAACGCACCGACGTGACAGTCGACGTCGACGGGACGGTCCGCGCAGTGATTGGTACCCAGGCGTCGGGGCAGGGTCACCAGACCAGCTTCGCTCAGGTGGTGGCCGAAGCACTGGACGTGCCCATGGAATCAGTGTCAATCGAGTTCGGTGATTCCGACCGCATAGCCGGTGGCTCGGGCTCACACGCCGACCGGTCCATGCGATTAGGTGGAACGATCTTGATGCAGGCGTGCGAGGACATTCTGAGGCAATTCCGTCTCCGAGCGGCAGAGCGACTCGGCGTAGATGTGCTTGAGATCAGCCTGGCGAAGGCTCGGTACGTCACCGCCGATGGGCGTTCGGTCGGCTTGTTCGAAGCCGCGTCTGAAGCGCCCCTCATCGCAACCGCCGAGATCTCGACCCGGCTGCATGCTCACCCCAATGGCGTAGCGGCCTGCGAGGTGGAGATCGACTCCGAGACCGGCGCCTTAGAGGTGACGCGCTACCTCAGCGTCGATGACGTAGGACGGGTTATCAACCCGATGATTGTTGAGGGTCAGCTGCACGGCGGAGCCGCGCAGGGCATTGGGGAAGCACTTTTTGAGGAGATCGTGTACGACCGTGACACCGGCCAACTCCTGACGGGATCGTTCCTTGACTACCGGATGCCCAGCACGATGGAAACGCCGAGACTCGAGAGCCATATTGAGGAGTGCGTGGCCGCCAGTAACCCTCTGGGCATCAAAGGAGCGGGCGAAGCCGGCATCACTCCAGCAGGGGCGGTAATCGTCAGCGCCGCTGTAGATGCTTTGCAAGCCTTCGGTGTCGAACACATCGACACCCCCTTGTCGCCGGAGCGCATCTGGATTGCTATAAACCAAGGCGAGCCTAATATTTCGGCCCAGTCATAGCAAGATTCGGTGCCGTGGAAGCATTAGCCCCACCCCACCCAGGGGTGCACTCGGCAAAGGCGTAAGCGTCAATCTGTAGGCCTGTATCTATCAGATCTCTCAGGTTTGTTAAAGTGGCAAGATGGCCCTTACTAGTAGCACGGCAATGACTATCGACTGTGTTGATGTTGAGCGCATGGCGAACTTTTGGCAGGAGGTCCTGGGTTATGAGCGTCGACTCGTCGAAGAGCCATACATTCGTCTGTTTAAGCCTCGATCTGATCGCATCATCTATGTGCTGATCTTGCAAACTGTGCCTGAGGCGAAAACAGTCAAGCATCGGGTACACCTGGACCTAGCGAGCGATGATGTTGATGCTGAGGTTGAGCGACTGGTGAGTTTGGGTGCAACAGTGCTCACAGATGCTCGAAGAATAGAAGCGGAAACTGTTGGAGGTCGGCGAGTTGCTGTACTTGCGGACCCCGAGGGTGGGGAATTTTGCGTGACTGGAATAGCAGACTGACCTCTGAGACGTTAAAGCACTCACCAAAGGTTGGTGCTACAGTTTTCTAATTCGGGTATGAGGGTGGGGGCACCAATGACAGAATTTTCTCGACGGTATGTCCGATCCATGCTTCAGTTCGAGGCAGTGGTACGACGCGTTCCTAACTCTGCGTGGGGTAATGCAACCTGCTGTACCGAGTGGAACGCCCGCGAACTAGTTGGGCATACGTTGAAAGTAATGACCTTTACCGAAGCTGCATGCGGTATCGAAGGAACGGTTTCAGATAACAGCTTCGAGGAAATTGCCGGAGAAGACCCTGCCGTAGCGACTGGGCTGATCGTACATCGTGTTTGGGAGGCGTTGGAGACCCCAGGGGTGCTCGAACATCATGGGCCGACCATTATTGGTGAGATGACGGTCGATGACTTTTTGGGTGCGATGTGGATTGACCCTATGACGCATTCGTGGGATCTCGCCGACTCTGTAGCGGTCGACCATGGGATCAGTGATGACCAGGCAAATACTCTCTACGCTCAAGCCTTGGAGTCCATTGAAGCTTTCCGTCGACCAGGCGGTTACGGCGATGCCCTTCAAGGCTCAAATGACCCTGTCGATCGTCTGATGGAATTCTTAGGTCGAACTTCGATTCGAAGTTGAGACGAAATTCGGTGGGTATGCATCTATACATGTGAACGCGCCAGCGACCCCACCCCATCTAGGGGTGGCGTCTACACCGCAAATCACACACGTTGAAATCAACGGGTCTGGTTCGTTTGATACCAGCGTATCCCCATGTAGAAGCTCTGGTCCTGCTCGACTATGCGAAAGTGCTCAGTGGACTCGGAGAGAAACGTCGCATAGCTAGACTGTGAACCATGAGCCGAATCTTCGCTGCCGTAACGATTGCACTGTGTTGTCTCACCTCTTGCGTCGGCGGAGGAAACGATCCGCTGAGTGCGTGCGCTGGAACATCTGCTGCTTTAAAAGAGGGCCCTTCTTTCATAGGGCTTAATTGTCGAGGGGTGAACCTCACAGGGGCTAACCTCCGTGGGGCGGACTTCCGTGGGGCGGACCTCAACGGGGTGGACCTCAGAGAAGCGGACCTCCAAGGCGCGGACCTCAACGAGGCGCTACTCCATGGGGCGGACCTCCGTGGAACAAATCTCCAATACGCAAACCTCGATGGGGCGGACCTCAGTGAGGCGGACCTCTGGGGTGCGAACCTCTACATGGCGGACCTCCAAGCGACGAATCTCGAAGATGCGTTGCTCGACGAAGCGAACCTCACCGGAGCGAAGTACGACGACCTCACAATCTGGCCGAAGGGTTTCACGCCTCCGTCTTCAAGCTAGGTTTCGTGAAAACGAAAAAAGGACCTCCCCGAAGGGAGGCCCAGTGACAGATAGTCTGACTAAACAGCGGGGAGCCTCGGCACATCACCCGGTAGCCATGTTGAGTTTGTTGATTGCGTGATGCTCTAGGGGCACTCCTGGGGCACCAGCCGCTGCGGCAGCGCCTGCGTATTTCACAAACCTGAATGGGCCCTTCGGCATTTCTGATAACAACCGCGCAGGGTGATCCGGCGATGTTGATTTTGTCAGCCGTGCCATCCGCCGTCGACCACAAACTCCTGGCCGGTCACGAACCCGGCAGCATCGGTGACTAGGTAGAGGACCATGTTCGCTATGTCCTCGGGCACCCCAATACGCCCAACCGGTGCCGACCGAGCCATCTTGGCTTTTTGTTCGTCATCGAAATTGCCTTGAGCCAACATGTCGGTGTCGATGAAGCCTGGGTGGACAGAATTCACCCGGATCCCATGGCGGCCCAACTCTTTGGCCGCTATTTTCGTCATCCCCCGCACGGCCCATTTAGATGCCCCATAGGCGGTCGACCCGAATAGTCCCTCCATACCCGCTACCGAGCTTATGTTGACAATCGCTCCACCATTGTCAGCCTTAATCATGGCCCGAGCTGCAGCCCGCATGCCCAGAAAAACACCCGTCTGGTTGACCGCAATCGTCAAGTTCCAGTCATCGATGGTTGCGTTAACTAATCGACCCATCGGCGCGATTCCCGCATTGTTGATAAGCACGTCGAGTCGGCCGTGCCGGCTCATCACATCGGCCACCACGTCATCCCACTCCTGCTCGGATGCCACATCGAGATGAGCGTACTCTGCTCTCTTAATCTCTCCCGCAGTACGTTCGCCCTCCTCGTCAATTACATCAGCGAGAATGACAGTGGCGCCCCGCGAGGCGAATAATCGGCCTTCGGCTGCGCCTTGTCCCTTCGTCCGGGCACCCCCAGTGATCAAAGCCACCTTACCCAACAGTTCCTTGCCTATCTCTGTCATCTTTCCCCCGGTCGACATTCGACTTTTCGCCTTGTGTCTATGTTAGTTGTAAATCTGAGGTCGACACTGGGACTCCAATGCTCATCAGACGAGCAGCGCAATCACGTCGCTGCTGAAACGCTCCACCCGCTCTAGCATGTGGCTGAGGTTGTTCGAAGTTACGTTGACGATCATGGTGGATACGCCAGCCGCCTCGAGTTGAGCAATATCCTCAGCTCGTTCTTCGGGGGAGCCCGTGAACAAGAGTCGACCACCATCGACGTGGGTCTGAGCGTCCTCGTTGTGGAACGCGCAGTTGTACGCGAGCCCGATCGATGCAGGGTCGCGGTCGAGACGTTCTGCTTCTGCGAATAACTTGTCGCGGCGGGTGACGAATGTTTCGATCGTGTCCATCCGGAACTTGGGATTGGAGCCGAACGGATACCAAGTGTCGCCGAGGGCGGCGGTACGGCGGATTGCTGGCATGCTTTCCCCTCCGATCCAAATAGGCGGATGAGGTTGCTGTACGGGTTTTGGGTCAGCAGCTGCGTCGGTGAAATCGATGAACTCGCCGTGGAAGCTGGCTCGGTCCTTCGTCCATAATTCCTTCATGACTTGGATGTACTCGTCGGTGACCCGGCCACGGGCATCGAAGTCAGTGATATTCAGTGCTTCGAATTCCTCGCGCATCCACCCGGCGCCGCATCCGACGGTGACGCGACCCCCTGATAGCTGATCGGTCGTCGCTAACGACTTCGCCATGAAGAGGGGGTTGCGGTGCGGAACGACGATCACTGACGTCAACAACCTCACGGTGCTGGTCACAGCGCTCAGCCATGCCAGAAGGGCGAACTGCTCCATACAGTCCGTGCTCCCGTCAGCAGTCCATGCGAATTCGCCGTCCTCGCTGTAGGGATAGTTCGCGCCGATGGTCGAAGGCACCACAATGTGATCGGCGACCGTGAGCGTGTCGTAGCCGAAACGTTCAGCAGCCTCAGCTATTGTCTTAATGTCCCGCGGGTTTGAGAGCGGACCACGAAATGGTGCACTAAATCCGAACTTCATTTCTGTCTCCTGACCGGTCTAAAATGGACTTTTCGCCATGTCACTATGATAGTTGTGAATTTGAGGTCGAGAAGAGAAGAACCCTGGAACCATTAAGTAGTCCGTTCAACGTCTCTTGTGCAGCATGTGAATACGGGACAAAGCGTGATCCTAACGCCTAGCAATACCTGGGTAAATAGACCTGATTCCCGGCGTTTGTCCAGAGCCTAGTGTCCAGAGCAGAGTTCTTCACGAAGCTGGTGGTCGCTGGGAGCATTGAGAGCTATTAGTTGTTACGTCGAGACGTGTAGGTCTGTATCTATACCTACGTATTGGGTGATAGCCAGCCGTTACGACGTCAATTTCTTAAAGAAAACTTAAATGTTGCGCGCCTTCACCAACTGTCAGTTTGGTCGACACCAGCTTTGGCCGATCCAATTTTTTGACGAGATAGAGCGATTTGTTTCAGGTTGCTTCTGTTATTTGTTTGTATTGAGGTGCGATCTCTGTAGCGCCCACGATGGTAGCTGTAACCCTTTTGCAGGGTAAGTTTCCATGGGGCCAGCGGATACCCAGGCAAGCGCCCTGGTCCTGCTCGACTATGCGAAAGTACTCAGTGGGCTCGGAGCCTAAAATGACAAAAGGACCTCCCCGAAGGGAGGCCCCTTGATTGACCGATTCTCTAGCTATGCGACGAGTGTGCGGAACATGACGCGAGATACGAGTTGGTTGTTGTGCTTAGCCATATTTGCTTGCACCGTTGGGTCCGAAAACATCTTTGCGCTGTTTTCCATCAATCCGTCGAGAGACTCGCAGAAGGTGCCAGCGCTAAACAGACCTGTGCGATCGCCTCCCGCAATGATCTTGGATTGCCGGATGCCATTAACACCGTTACCGCTCATGAGCGACCAGTTGTAGTCCATAACCTCTTGCAGTTCTGCTGGAGGTACTTCTTGCCCGGAGATTGTGATCATCGAACCGTATGGTCCTTCAGGTGTCCCCACTTCACACAGGATCGTCCCTAGCGAACGTCCGATGATCTGAGCGCCGTGCTTGGCCATCGATTCAGCGATTTTTGGACTGGAATTAATTGTATGGCCAGTCATTGCTGCGTCAATTGTTTCCCAATGGAGTATCACTGCAACCATGCCTGCCCAATCGCCGCCCATAACAATTTGACGCATAGAAGCGCTTAGAGCGCCTCCAGCCAGAAACTCAGCTTGAGCAAATGTCTCAAAGTCATGTGCGATGCCATCAACGTTTGATACCCGTAGCTGCGCTGTCGTCGAATAAGTCATTAGTTCCCCTTTTGTCCCTGTTCTCATCCAGTCAACACCTAGACGTGTTGATTTGTAACAGAACCGAACGTAGCAGAAAGCAAAAAAGACCGCCCCCGAAGGGAGGTTCGTTGTTGAAGTGATTCAGTTATATGGTGGCGGTTGATGAGTCCACACCTTTTTGAATAGGGCGACTCTTCGCTTTTCTTGCACTCTGTTCTTGTATTTCTTTCTGCACTGATCTCTCTGGTTTTTTTCGAAGATTTCGTGTTGTGTGTTTCTCTGGGCGGGTCAAGTATCGCCCACATCGAAGCGTTCCAAAGGCTCCATTAAGGTAATTGAACCGGCTGTCTTTGACCTCACTCCGACACATTACCAATATCAAGGACAGCGCAATCCAAGAGGATGAAATCTCTTTGTAAGTCGTACACAGCTGCTTCTGCTGAGGCGGTTAGCACAGCAGAACCTCTTAGATACTCGATTTGGTAGAACAGCTCTGTGCAGATTCTCTTAGGTTTTGCGTGATCGGTAATTTCAGTTCCTGGTGGCGGAGAAAATTCTTTGCTTTCAGAATCATCGCTACAGCTAGTAGCCAAAACAGTAAATACCACTGTAACTAAGCAGAGAAGAACGATCCTCAAACTTGTCTTAAATCGTGTCATAGACACTGTGAGTACCAGAAACCTGGAACATCGTTTGTGACTATGGCAGTAAAAGTTTGTCTATGGCATGCCTAATGGGGGAGTTCTAATTCCTTAATCCTTATTACGACGACCTGAAATGCAATAAATGACCCAGATCATGGCGCCGACAACAACGACTATGCTAAGCAGGCCGAGACCGGGAAAACCGGACCTCGTTACCAGTTTCGATCAGCCCGAAGGGGCTTAGCAAGCTTGGCTGTGGGATATCTTGAGATCTAGGCTTCTGGTGAGCTTCTTGCTTCTGGTCTGAAACCGAGTGTTTAGCGGGCGGCGTTGGCCGCGTCGATACGAGGGCGCAGATAGGCAATATGTTCATGGCCGATACCACAGCAACCGCCAATGATCTGCACACCTCGGTCTATCCAGCCCATACAGGCATCGGCATAGTCCTGAGTAGAGATCACGTCAATGAATATCCACACCGGTGGCTGGAAGTTGCCGCTCTGCGCATACACACCAATCGGGCCGTGCCAACTCTGCTGCACGATGTCGAGGCAGGCATCAACGTCCCTGGTTTCGGTGTGCATGACGGCGATCGCCTCGACAGGCTCGTCGGCAAATCGGTGCATGAAAGCATCAAGCCGGATCAGTCCGTCGATCATCCACGGTTCGTCATCTATGAGCACACATGAGATCCCCAACCAGACCGGCAGGTCAGCCGCATAGGCGGCATCTAAACAGACCTCAGTCTGTTCTATATCGCGCATCATTTCGAGCAGGATTATGTCAGCGCCAGCATCAGCCAGGATCTTCGCCTGTTCGCCAAAGTTGGAGCGGGCCACGTCAACGTCGGCGTAGGGGCCGCCTTGGCGGGTGGTCGACATGGATCCGGCCACCAGTACGTCGGGGCATCCTGCTTCGGTTCGAGCCTGGATTGCTAGCTCGACTGCCCTACGGTTGATTTCCTCGAAGCTATTCTCATGGCCAGCCCATGCCAAGAGATGACGGCTGGACGCATAAGTGTTGGCTATAAGTAGCTCAGCGCCGGCATCGATGTGAGCCCGGTGTACAGCTCGAACGTCATCACCATGAGTGAGCGCGCTGACGCCGCACCAAGCGTTTTCGACCATGGGCACGCCGCGTCGCTCGATGTCAGTGCCGGTAGCCCCATCGATGAGGACTATTTTTCCGAGTGCCAAGCGCTCGTTGAGCGAAGAAGAGACTGGTTCCATCATCCCTTGTGTCGGAACTCAAGAATTTGCCCTTGTGGCAAAATTGGGACACTGGACTCTGTGTCGTTTGGTGTGGTGAGTGTCATATTTTTCTTTCCGGAGGACACCCGTCAGTACCAGAGCCCGTATGGGGAGCTCAGCAGCGTATCAGAGTGTTTACTCCGGACACTTGGTTGCCTTGTGATTAAGGCCACATCCCACGATTAAAGTGGATAGCACCTTGGGTGTCCCCCCAGGTTGCCGGGTTCATTTTCAATGAACCACTCTTAATGTTGAGTCACATTCAACCGGCGGTTCAGGCAAAGAACAACCTGGATTCTCAGAAGTTGACTAAATCAATCATGAATTGAAGTGTTCCGCAAAACGAGGTTGAGAGCCGAATTGATTTGTTGTGCATAGAAATCTTCTTGACCATACGAATTAGAATCACATGGTGTCCGGTCACCCTGCTTCGATAGGAGCCGACGAACGTTTGAGGAGCCTGAATGTTCTTCGAGGGTTTGCGCTGCTGGGATATTCGGCTTGAGTAGGCGAGTGCTGTCGCATACAAAGAGCTGCTGTCTAGGCCATCTATTGAATGTAAAACTTTTACTACAATTCACTCCTCTGTCTTTTTACGGCCTGCCTAGATCGTCCGTTAAAGTTGAAGACATGAGGAGTAAAGCTTTTTTCGCTGCGTCTATCGCACTGTGTCTGGTCGCTGGTTGCAGCAACAGCTCCGCTGAGGACGCTATGCCTAGAGAACCGCTGGATCGTATCGAGTCTCTTGAGGAGGAACCTGACGCGGAGACAACTACTACCGCGCCACTAACTTCGACCACAATCAAAGCACGAACGACGACCACAATCAAAGCACGAACGACGACCACAATCAAAGCACGAACGACGACCACAATCAAAGCACGAACGACGACCACAATCAAAGCACCAACGACGACCACAACCCCAACCCCAACGGCCGCTGAGTTGATGCTGGCATCTGAGATTGACCTCATCGGTGCCGTAGGCTCTTCAGATTATGACTGGGGCGGCGCGTGGCGGCCCGATCTGAGCGTTGTCGGGTGTGCCGAACAGTCTGAGTTCTCCGTCAGCCAGCTTTCTGCTGAGGCTCGCCTCAACCTTGAACTGGTAACAGAGAAAAACATTGAGGACGTCACCGCTGCTGATCTCGGTGAGATCATCCAGTTGAGATTCTCTGATGCATTATACTTTTATGAGAGTGATTTGTACGAAGCGCCCGAATACGTCAGACCCGAGGGTCTCGTCTCGTATGACGGCCTTGAGTATCTGACTTGCCTTCAATGGTTAGACCTCGGAAACCAAAATTTTGGTCGTGACTTCAGGTTCCTCACCTCTCTCTCTGAGCTTCGCTACCTCGACCTGCAGATGGCCTTCGAGTTCCAAGACACCGAACTTCTGAACTCGATGACTAAACTCGAGTCCCTTGTGTTGCCACAGTCATTTAAATCGCTTCAGGACTTAGCGCAGCTCACTAGCCTCCGCCGAATCAGTACGAGATCGAGTGAGTCCTGCAATGTCGGACCGCTTGTGGGTATGCCACAACTGGAGACACTGCTGCTCGGGGGTAACTCTGATTTTCAGGAGTGGGTTGGAATCACTGAGCTAGATCGTGACTTCGATGTTTCTATTGATCCCACTGGCCGCTACATGCAACTCCTTATCGAAGGCGGGGCCTCGGCTTTCAACCCTGAGTTCGACCTCGAGAACCTCAGTGGAATTTATGACCGTCAATACGTTATGGATGTTGTCCAGTCGATATACGAGGCCATAGACGACGCCTACGACGTGATTATTTTCGTCGGAAACGCGGACGCCTCCGACGCTTCATACTCAGGATTTGCTCGCCAGGTCAGTAACAACGTGGACGGGTTGGGGGCGCCAGTTTGGTCGTCGGCAAGTTGTTATGGTTCCGCTGGCCGCCTTAGAGGAATCGTCACCATTCCGGCGATGGACGGACTATGGCAAGGCCCTGACTCTGAACTGATCAACACGGCATACGGCTCTTTGACACATGAGGTCCTGCACCTTTGGGGAGGGGGGAATCTTCTTCCAGTAATCGAAAATCACAATGGCAACATCGTGGGAGGTCACTGGGGGGTGTCTTCAGCCAACGGTATTCTGGGAGGGTTTGATCTGGAATCACTCAGCATCCTCGAGGACGGGACCTATCGAGCGGACTACTTCTCTGATGTCGGCAACACGCAGCTTGACTTATTCCTCTCACCGTTGGAGCTCTATATGATGGGCGTGTTGCCATCTAGCGAAGTTCCAGACACCGCAGTCTTTAGCGGTGTTTCTCAAGTCAACGACATCAACTCGTGTGAGGACTATGGCTACAAATGGTGGGACGGAAATTGCTTCAGCGCTACAAAGCAAACCATGGTGAGTATTGAAGACATCATCGATGTATTCGGCGAGCGCCCCTACGAAAGCGAACTGGACATCTCGCTACTTGTTGTCGCTGTGAGCGAAGCCCCGCTCACCGAAGCCGAATGGTCCCGAATCGATGAGCGCATATCCTGGTATGTCGAACCTTCGGCCGTAGATGACTTCAACAACAACATGTGGGAGGCCTCACTCGGAAAGATCCGATTGACGCTTCCTCCTTTGGGCGACTGACCCTCCCTGACCAGGAAATGGCGATAGCTCACTTGAAGCTAAACCCCACTGTCTACAACAAAGGCCTTGTATCTGATGGGTTAGCTGAAGTGCCAAAGCATGCATGACACGCGGCGGGACTTGTTCAGCCGTAGGTTGATGCGCCCCAGGTTTCGGAGAAAACAATCTCCTCAAGTCCCATCCGATCAAGCTTTGTCGGAAATTCTTTCGTTCTATGTCCAACAGCGATGTGGGCGACAGTTGCTGCGTCTTCGGGCATTTCTAATAGTTCTTTGACCTGAGGTTCGAACAGGCACAGCAAGGTGGTAAGAGACGCTCCTAGTTGTGCTTCGCGACACCCCAGAATGAAGTTCTGGACGGCGGGGTATATCGATGCTCCGCCTACGACCGATAGCCGTCCCAGCTCGGTGTCGGTTGGGTGGGTGTCTTCGAGATGAGCGCATGCGACAACCATCGCAGGGATCTCTTCGAGGTGGTCGGCAAAATGATCTGCGTTTTTGAGGAGTCGAGCCGCCTTATCTGACCCAATATTAATATCTCCAGTTTGAGCATCGGCTAAGTAAGCCTTCCAAGGAATTCGATACCACTCTGCTAATTGCTTTCGTTTTTCTGGGTCTTTCACCACGATGAAGCGGACAGGCTGACGGTTACCACCTTGCGGAGCGAAGCGTGCGTAGTTAAATGCCGTATGTAGCTGCTCATCTGTGACAGGTTCGTCGCTGAAATACCTGGTTGTGACTGCGCTATAGATAGCGTCCCCGAGTTCCATATTTACCCCTTTTATGTGACTCAGCATTTGAGTCATTAGCCAATCTTACTGAACATTTGTTTAATTTATATCTCTGTAGCGAGGCCAATACGTTCTGTAGCTGATTTCTGTCGCCTATAGGTTTGTATCGATACCTACAAATTCGTTGAAAGCTCGACCCTGTCTGGGCGGAGAACTTCAAGCATTTGTTCTTCCAAAATACTAAAGGTATAGCTGCTGGAAAGGCTGCTAAACCATGGTCTCGCGTGACCAACTATCAGTGTGGGGAAACTGATTCTATGTTGAGTTGCCCGGCAAGTCCCGCAGTGCGATGCACCGCTACGTCTCGCCACTCCTGAGATGTGCTCATAGCAAGCAGAGCCGCCCGATTGGGATATTTCGCTATAGCGATCTCGTCCCATAGTTCTTCTACTTGCCCAAGGGCTAAGAAGGTGACATCGGCATAGAAAACTATTTCCCCGCCGTATTCGCCGATCAACTTTGATACAGCTTCCCCGTACAGCTGATAGGCCTCACGTCCGGTGAGTTCGCTTTGCCGGCCGTCCTGGTACTGGGCCCGGTCCTTAAACTTTAATAGATTCACCATAAAGATCGGCCCTTCAGGACCAGGCAGCATCATCTCATCTATGCGTTCTGCGCTAGTTGGCAGTACTTCATTAGTGACTTCCATCATGACTCCTTAGTTGTCGGTCTGGTGTTCCAACTTCCTATCTTTCACATTTTGTAGCTTTCTAACTGTTGGCTCGCTCATTACGTTTTCTCGCAACGCAAAGGTGATCATGTTCTGCCGTGAGTGGGCGACCTGCATCAAGCTCTTTTTGGACACTGCCCATCAGGTCCCGCCAACGTTGATGGTTATGCGACCGCTCGAGTGAAGCGAACAGAACCCCTCGACGGTGGCGGCCTCGGCAAACTTTGTGTCGAGGCGATCACCAGCGGGAATGATGAAGGGACCGATCCGATGGGCTGTTGAGTCCTCGTTGATCACGGTGAGCTGGTCTCGAAGCCTGAATTCGAGGTCTGCAGGGATGATGTCGACGTCGCGTCCCAAGCTGATGCGTATAGCGGTCCCTGCTGGGATAGTGATCACGTGGTGTTCGGGCTCTGGCTGGCCAACAACCCAGCTAAGAGCCACGCTGCCGACGACCATCGCTGTCGCCACAATGGCGAAGAGTACTAACACGGCTCGCGAGGAACGATTCGAGTGACCGTCGGAAGTCCGAGCCCAGGAAGCATCCACGGCTTTTAAGTGTAATCGGTATGATAGAGTTTCGCGGTTTGCTGCGTCAGCAGCGAAATAGCTGATGGGAGCTACGGCGTGACACAGGTCGATGATCCGATCCTCGGGGCTGACGAACTACTTTCGACTAGCCACCCAGATATTGAGCGAGTGCAACGCCGGACCGTCCGAACGCTGCTCGCAAGTCAGATGTGCGGCGGAATCGGGTTGGTTGCCGGCTACTCCGTGACGGCTTTACTCGCAGATGACATCACTGGTTCAAAGACCTTGGCGGGCCTTGCCGCTGCTTCCCTGTCGATCGGCGCCGCATGCGCGTCTTTCCCGCTGGCGCGCATGATGGCTCGAGGCGGCCGACGTCCCGGTCTGCGGACGGGTTATGTTCTTGGGTCGATCGGTGCGTTTCTTTGTGTTCTGGCGGCGATCACTCGGCAGTTTTTGTTCCTGCCTTTCGGAGTGGCTCTTGTTGGTATCGGTAACGCCACCAACATGGCGACTCGCTACGCCGCAGCGGACCTCGCTAAGCCCGAGCGCCGAGCGCAGACAATCGGCTTGGTCGTCGCAGCCACATCGATCGGTTCGGGTTTCGGATCGTTGGTCTCTCTTTCAGTGTTCGATCCCGTTGGACGCAGTTTCGGTCTCCCTGACTATGCTGGTTCGTTCCTCGCCGGTGCCTTACTATTCCTTGTCGCAGCCGCGATTATAGAGATCCGATTGCGGCCTGATCCCTTAGTGCTTGCCGGCGGGGTTGGTAGTGGCGAAAAAGACACAAGGCTGCCGTTCAAAGTTGCGCTGGGGTTGATCCTCGGGAACTCCAAAGCTCGGCTGGCAGTGCTAGCGATGATGGTCAGTCAGGCCACGATGGTTGGCACTATGACCCTGACCCCGCTGCACATGAACGATGGAGGGCAAAGCAAGGGCGCGATCAGCATTATGCTGTTTAGCCACATCATGGGCATGTACGCATTGAGCCCTCTGGTTGGTCGGCTCGCCGACCAGATCGGGCGCTACCCAATGCTGGTTCTTTCTGGGGTGCTCTGCGTAGCCGGTGCGATGTGGGCAGGATTTACTCCACCCGAAGGATTCCTAGGAATCACGGGCGGTCAGACCGTGATCGGTCTCGCGTGGTGTTTCGGCATTATCGCAGCGAGCGGACTGCTAACAGAAGCGTTTCCGGTCGAGCAGAGTGCCAGCATCCAAGGCGCCGGTGACATGTGCATGATGGGATTTGGGGCAGTCGCCGGTATTTCGGCTGGAGCGATTGTGTCTTATCGCAGCTATCTCGATCTCAATTTGGCGGCTGCGGTCCTCGGTGTGATTCTGGTGCTTGGGGTGCTGTTCACTGTTGCCGGCAAGGACCAGGACGGTGAGAGCGGTCAAACCGTGTTAACGAACACAGATCGAGACGCCGAGAGCGGTCAAACGGTGTTTGCCGTCACGCCGGCGCGCAGTCACTGAGCTTGTTGTGAGCCCGCTGTTTTAGTGATGAGGGACTCAAGTAAACTTTCAACGCGAATTCTTCTAGCTGTAGGAAGCTGCGCTTTTCGTTGACAGCCCAACTCGCTGCGGCACTCCCGCAGGGGGGTAGCGTTAAGTAGTAGCTCAAGTATGGATTTCATCGCGTCGTTGGGACAGAATCTGCTGAATCATATTGTGGTCGCCGACGCAGCGGATCACAATATGCTGGGCCCCACCTTCTACAAAAGAGCGAATAAAGTCGATTACCTGATTGGCGGTTCCACCCTTGCAAGCCTGGAACTTCCGCATCGCGAGCGCTGGGGCGCTGTAGTAATCTTCAAGATAAGTGTCGATAGCGGCTTCGGCTTGGACAGCATTGTCCATGATTGACACCGTGAGGTAAATGGCGGTGGTGAGGTTCTCCAGGTTGCGGCCCGCCTCAGTAGCAGCTTTTCGAAACTCTTCGTTTCTTGTTGCGAACGTTTTTGCATCAGGACCGATTGGGAACCAGCCATCATGGTGCTTGGCAGCTCGTTCAATGCCAGCACTGACGGTCGCAGCGCTCCAGATCGGCGGACCACCTTCGCGATAGGGGACAGGAGCAAGAACACCTGCGTTCACTGACCAACGGCCTTCCCATGAAACTGGCTCTCCACTCCATAGTGCGCGACATAACCGGATCCCTTCCATGTAACGCCCAACTCGATGTTCAAACGGAACTCCGGCGGCAGCGAACTCTTGGCGCACGGCTGGGGTGTCGGGAGCGATTCCCGCTCCGACGATCAGTCGACCTTCGGAAATCTGGTCGACGGTCGCAAGCTGTTGGGCTAGCACAACTGGGTTGCGAAGCGCCGGCAGTAACACAGCGGTACCCACCTCAATCTTGGGTATCGCTCCAGCGACGCCGGCGAGGAGGGTAATCGGATCATGTCTTGGTCTCGCTAATAGTGAGTCGCCCGCCCAAATTGAATCGAATCCGAGGTCCACGGCCCGTTTCGCTGCATCTATCATTGGTCGAACTGACGGGCTCCCTTGCATTATCTTCTCGCGAGTAGGTAACAAATATCCGAGTTTTACGGCCATTCTTCGATTCTGTCAGATAGGAACGGCAACTGTAAGGATCTTTGGTTCGACTAGTGACGAAAACTCCGAGTGCGTGAATGGGTGAAAGCTGTTTCGCCTGACTTTTTTACCTGGTGACTTTTTTTATGTCCCATGTTGGTAGATGTCAAATGGCTAATATGTTTTTATGCGTTAAGCGATCCTTGCATTCTCGAGATGCCTATTTCCACCGGATCAGGGTGTATGCCCTGGTATCAGCACATCGTCGACTGATAGAAGCAGAGTTAGAAGGACTTTCTGAAAAGCAACTGGATTTCCATGACACTTCACCTGAAAAAGAGTGGATGTGGTGGTCATTCAGAACTCAAGTTTCTCACATCGCCTGGGACGCTCTGGTTTTCACCAAAAAACGTGCTGGTCATCTTTTGTGGCCTATGGGGGATGTTCCCGAGCCGATTATTTGAGACGAACACCAAATGGGATCGTGTGCTTGATACTGATTTGTTCTGGGAGGTACCTGACGTCCTAGCTAATCTCCGTTTAGGTATCAGCTGGCTAACAAAGTTAGTAGCTGAGTAATCGATAGAACTCCTGCGATCAGAGACTCGTACCGTCAGAGGTTATGAATTTCTGGCATACGTAATCACAACGCTCCCAGGAGGAGCTCGCGTCGCAGACACAGATAAGCGTTATTTCACCTATGACTTAGAGGGTTCTCTTTGGATGGTGTTTTACGAAACTCGAAGCCATATTCGATCCATCCAACGGCTCAAAACCCATCTGGGTCTGGAACTGGCTATCGAGCTACCACGAGTCGGATATCTGCGCTTGCCTCACTATTGGGGGAAACGAACGAAAATGGACCTGGAATGATGCCGCTGTAAAACCTGCAACCGTTGTCATCTGCTGCAGATTCAATGAGCGATTCTGAGAATTGGTTTAGGAAGCCGAATCTTGAAGGCAGATGTTTCGGTGATTTTATGCTTAGGGGAGAACAGTATTTATACTGAGTATTTTTGGCAGAAGTTTTCAAATTGTTTCGCTGCTTCCTCCATAGCTGTTCCACGTTGCCATTGCCTTATCAAGGTAGTGTTCTGAGCTAAGTCATTAACAGCCAGAGATGAAACAGATGGGTGATACAAATCGTTGCCTTCAAGTAATAGAAGTGGCGTCTGGACTGAGCGCACGAAATTCTCGTCAACGTTAAACAGGAAATTGTCACCACCGTACATGTTCATTTTGAACTGATGCCAAGCGTCTTCCGTAACTTCGGAGCGCATGGGACGTAGTTCATCGGCCCAACTATCGAACATGTCATAAAAAGCATGCCGGTTTTCGCTTAACCCGATGGTCTGAAAGAGCACTCCTGCTGCTACCCGTTCGGGCGCAGATTCAATTAGTCCCATAACATATGGACCGCCGATGCACATTCCTGCGACGATAAAACGGTCGATGCCGAGATGATCGCATAGCGCGAGCTGGTCATTCGTATAGGTTTGCCAGCCGTCATCTGCGGTAATGGTCCCTGTGGAGCGGCCAGCGTTGCGCTGGTCCATTGCAATGACTCGAAACTTTTCGCTGAGTTGTGAAATCGGATTCCAGGGTGTTGAGTTCCAAAAAGATGCCTCTGATTTCATACCTCCGGGAGCTATCAGTAAGACCGGAAATCCGGTTCCGTATTCGTCGTAATGGATTTCCGCGTCGTTTGTTTGAAAGCTGGCCATATGGCATGTTAGCTGACGTTGAAGCTCAGCTATCTTGATAAAATATTTGCTGCGATTATTTATCCGGTTGCGAAATACGACTTCCAGGATTTACTTTCCATGTGTCGGCCCCTTGGTGTGCTGTCATGATTACTTCCAGTTGTGCCTGTCTTATAAACCTAAATGATTTCGATATGCAACGAGTTATGAAACAGTGCATAGCGATAGAAACTGCCTTAGGTCATCTGCTACGAGGTAAATCGCGCTCTAGGAGATGCACAGTCCCGCGTCTATGAGATTGAGCTGCTTCCTCTGATCAACTTTGCAAAAAGATATGCGGCCTACTAATTGTGGATTCGTTTTAACTATTAGGCCTGCTCTTCTGGATTAGCAAACAGCTTTGCTGAAGCTGCTATGAGTTCATTAAGGGAATCGGCGTAGGTAGGAACTGACTAGTCGATGTTTGCGGTTATTGAGTTTAAATTCAGTGGAGCACTCACACCTCCGAGACCGAGGAGTTTGTTAATTCTCAGAAGATGATCATTGATCCAGTAAATGGCGTCTACTCTTTTTTGGGACCGAGCTTCGGTCGATGAAACAATAAAAAAAGAGAAGTAAACTATGGAAACTAGTACTTGGGTAGCGATGAGTGAATCGAATAACGCTTCGATACGTATAAGTGGATTAGCGTACCTGCTGGCTAGTTCGGCTCTAATGGCGATTATTGCGTTTGCTGACACTGACCCGCTGCAGTTTCCCTTATTCGCAATGGTAGTTGGAACCGCAATGTATGGAATCATGTCATTTGAGTTCGGCATGCAAAATGGTATTGGACTACGAGCGAGTATGCCCAGCGAAATAGCGGATACTCAAATCGGTAGAGATGCTGAGAAGGCTCCATTTACCCTGTTTCGAATCACTAACTTTGCGTTAGTAACTCTTGTCGCTGTAGGTCAGATAACGGTTCTCTTTTAATACAAAAGCCTCCTTTGGGCACGGCGCCAAGTGAGGAATTCTGATGGCAGCATTCCAATTTGTTATGTTGGACCTTCGATCAGAACGCCAGATAGCTTGAGCTTTCTTATTTGTTCGGCGTCGTAACCGAGTTTGGTTTCTAAGACTTGGCTATTGTGTTCTCCAAGCAACGGTGCCGTTAGCTCAGGCAATTCACTTTGAATACTGAACTTCCAAGGAAAACCTGGAATAGGTACAGAACCAAGAATCGGGTCGTCAACCCACCTGACCATGTCTCTGGCTTTGAAATGTGGGTGATCGATGGCATCTAACGGACTGAGTATTGGGCTTGCAGGAACTCGATGTTCTTCAAGATGGTCGAGCAAAGCCTCATCGCTTTTGAACGTCGACATCCATTCTTCGATAACCGGGATTAGCTCATCGCGACGTTTGGCCCTATCTGACATGTCGGCGTATCGGGGATCGTCAATTAAGTCCAGTCGTTCCATCGCCTGGCAAACATTTTCCCACTGGAAATCAAGAGCGATGATCACGATCCAACTTTCGGGTCCTTGGAATACCCCGACCGGGAAAACTAGTTCATGGTGCTGCCCCATACGTTGGGGTACAAAATCTCCCTCGCTCAGATGCCAAGCCTCGAGCGCTATATCGTGATGATGGAATAGGCAGTCGACCATGGCAAGATCTATGAATTGTCCTTGTCCTGTTTTTTCACGGTGATACAGGGCGTAGCCCAGACCAGCGAAACCATGAACAGCGGCATTGTTATCGGAAATAGCGCTCCACACCACACCCGGAGGTTCAGTGGGTGACCCGGTCATATGCATCAAGCCTGACGCCGCCTGAGCCATGAAATCAAAACCAGGTTTGTTTGCCCAGGGTCCTGTCCGGCCGAAAGCTGAAACAGAGAGGTAGATGACGCTCGGGTTTATTGCCCGGATTGAGTCGTAGTCCAGACCGCGACGCTTCAAGACATCGGCAGTGCCAAAATTTTCCAGAACGATGTCGGCTTTTGCCACTAGAGCTTTCGCTATTTCTAGAGCTTCGCTATGTTCCCAATTCAGCGCAACACTTTTCTTACCACGGTTGTGTTGAATGAAAAAGCCGCTCCTGTCGTCTTTCATGACGGGGAGGAGTCGGCCCCCATCACCAACAGGACCGATCTCTATTTTGGTTATGTCGGCGCCCATCTCAGCCATCATGCGGCTGACCCCTGCGCCAGCCAGGTATTGACTGAAATCGACTACGTGGATGCCATCAAGCATCAGTGTGCCTTGAACCTCAGCCATGTGACCCCCCAGTCTTTAACCTGTGGAACAAACATAGCCAAAGAAAGGTAATCATGATCAAAAAAGGTTAAAAGCGTTACCACAGTGCCAAGTGAAGAATCTCGATGTTGTCGAAATACTGGTTGCGGCTGACATTTATTCCCAACTTTGGCGACAGACTTGTGTGATGCGCTCAACAATCTTTACATTTGCTTTTTTGATCGTTGTCTCGGCCTGCTCAACTAGTTCGCCTTCTGGTGTTTCGGATTTGAAACCGCCAAAGGTGAGCACGAAAATGGCCGAATCGATTTCGCCAAGACTTGAACTAGATAGTTCAAAAATTGTTGAGAGTCCAACTCTGATAGTCATGGCACAACACCCGACGCTTCAATGTCTTAACTCATCATTTGACAAATTTATCGACGTCTTCGGCATGTATGTGATCGGAACTCCCGGAGCGCCGCTCGGATATGTGGAACACACCGCTAATGTGCTAGCGCAGTACATCGATAACGACGAAGATGGGTTCCCGGATGACTCTAAAGTTCTTAGCTTTCTCGTTGATGATAATTATGTTGTTCCTGTCTGGAATGAAAGTGACCGAGACCCGTTCTTCGAAGGCATAAGGGGAACCTACTGCGAAGACAACTTATCGATGGCAGCGAGCATGTACTACGAGTATGACCAGTGGGCTATTGGAGGAATAGAAAAACAAGGTACTTGGGACACAAACCTAGAAGAGGTCTGGCATGTGGTTTCAGTTGGTTGGTATAACTCCTACCCAACATATTTCGGCGATAGCCCAGGAACCAGCAAGCTGACGGCGGCGATGGACCTAGCGCGCGGGGGACAATTCGAAACAATCCCGGCCAGTTACCCCCGAAAGGCTTGGTATCGCTATTATGACGAAACCTGCAGCTACGGTTGTCAGGTCCACGAGTATTTCTATTGGCTGCTGATGGCCAACATTGGCGCCCTTGAAGATGCTCTGACTAGCAAATGTCAAGACGTCGAGGACGAGTGGTACTTATGTACAAAATCTCAGATGGAGGAAACCGACGCTCTAGCGTTCGACCTCTTCAACAACCAGGGTTTTAATCTCCCGACGAACATTCCCGATGGGAGCTATCAATCCCAAAAATAACCAGAGGTATTATTGGTTTCGTAGCGCTGAGTTGTTATTGCGTTAATCGTCGGGCTGAAGTCGTAGCCATCTACTAGGCGGCTACGTAATCGTATAATTAGAAGCTTTCCGTGAGAGTTTCCTAAGAAAAGTTCAGGTTGAGGGAAGCAACGAAGCTAACCGGCTGTGGTACACCTATGCCTTCTCAAATCTTGATTCTCGTTGGGTCATTAATCTTTGACCCAACGGACTCCACAAGTAATGCTCAGAAGAATCAGATGAACACCACCTCGTCTGAATAGGATCCTGAGATGGCAACCGACGCGCACCGCATTAGCACCGAACCCGACCGGTTCGCAGCAGTTCATATCTCACAGGGATTCCGGGTTGGCGATCTCGTCTTCGTGTCAGGACAGGCTGCGGTAAATGATCACGGTGAAGTTGTTGGTATTGGAGACTTCGCTGCTCAGGCCCGGCAGGCAGTCCGAAATCTCGAGCGCGTTCTCAACGCAGCGGGTTCGAGTCTAGATCAGGTGATCAAGGTGACCATCTTTGTCACCGATATGTCTCATTTTCCCGAGGTGGTCGAATTGCGCCGGGAGGTGTTTAGCGAGCCGTATCCCGCTGACACAATCTGTGAGGTTCGGTCCCTAGCGTATCCCGAGCTGATGTTCGAGATCGAAGCGGTCGCACTCGCCGATGGCCTCACTGTCGATGTGGCAAAGAGCTAAATACGCAGAGACTTGAGACCGAAATAAACATTACATTGAGGAGAAACTCAGGGGTAAATAACTCAGTTATGGGGCGACGAGTTTGGGTTTATGAGTCAGCGAGCTGCAAGTGATGCACTAGGAGCGAGATGCTTTCCGATTGGCGCCAATAGGGGCATCTCGCACTTTCGTCCTCAAAGATACAGGCAATATACTAGCTTGTAGCTATGACCGAGACCGTAGGGCGGAGGGCTCCGGGGCAGACAGTTCAGGAGGTATTGCGAGCGGATGCAATCGCTCCTCCCGAAGTACTGCTGCGTGAACACCCACCTGATTATGTAGACAATCATGAGATATCGGTCGATCGCTACCTGACGCAAGAATGGCACGACCTCGAAGTAGAGCATGTATGGCGTAAAGTCTGGCAAATGGCTTGCCGCCTTGAAGAGCTGCAAACCGTAGGTGACCATGTGGTGTACGAGGTAGCTACCGAATCAGTCATAGTCGTGAGAACTGGTCCAGAAGTCCATGATGTGCGTGCCTATATCAATTCCTGTCTTCATCGTGGAACGCAGCTGCGTAGCGAAGGAGGCAATGTTCAAAGATTTAGGTGTCCCTTCCATGGATTCACATGGGATTTAGAGGGCCAGCTAGTTCACATTCCCAATAGTTGGGATTTTCCGGATGTTGTCCCCCAAGAGTTTTGTCTTCCTGAGGCGCAAATAGCTTTTTGGGGCGGGTTTGTTTTCATCAACTTTGACGATGATTGCGAGCCATTCGATAGTTATATCGAGGTCCTCGACCAAGAGTTCAAAGACTTCCCACTTGAAGATCGTTGGAAAGCCGCTCACGTTGAAAAAGTGATGCCCTGCAATTGGAAACTTGCACTCGAAGCGTTCATTGAGAGCTTCCACATTGGAGTAACGCATCCTCAAACAGCTGCTTATGTTGCCGATGCCAATACGCAATACGATATCTTTCCCGGTTCACGTCATGTCAACCGGATGATCACTTTGGAAGGAATCCCTAGCCCCAACTTGGGTAACGTTCCCGCTGAGGAAACCATCCGCAAGATGCAACGCGACGTTCCCTTCCACGGAGGAGAACGCATCGTTGCTCAAGAGGGAGACCGTGTACGCGATCTTTTAGCGGAGCGAGCCAGAGAAAAGCTGGGAGCATCAGCTCGAGCAGACATGAGCGACCTGTCAACCTCTGAAACTCTTGATGCCATCGAGTACTTCTTATTTCCAAATCTTGTTCCATGGGCAGGACAAGGGGTACCGATTTGTTACCGCTTTCGACCTAACGGAAATGATCCACACAGCTGCATCATGGAAATAATGTTGCTGTTTGCTAAACCAGATGAGGGAGACCCTCCGCCTCCACCTCCTACAGTGAAACTCACCCTGGAAGATTCATGGAGTAACGCCCCGGCTCTAGGTGGCGCGGGAATGGTCGTTGACCAAGACACAGACAACCTAATTCGGATTCAGCGAGGCCTGCAGGCTAACAAACGCGGATCGGTTACTTTGGCGGCATATCAAGAAAGCCGGATCCGTCACTTCCATCAAACCCTTGAACACTACTTGGGTCTCTAGCAATAACTTCTCGTTATCGAATAAAGAGCCAGCAAAGTTACTGCCGCCCATGAAGTTGCAGCGCTTTGCGGTGCTGGTCAGAGCCAAGGACACAATGTCGGGCACCCACAAGCTGAGAATGAAGTACAAGAGTAGGAACGCGCACTAAACGTTACTAGCCAGCCAACGGACTGAAACTCTTAGAATTATGGGGCGACTGCATATTCGTCACCTACACGGTCTTGCCCTAGGGATCCGCGATGGTTCCTCAGCGGCCTCGACGTCGGTGGGGACTGGTCAACTGCTGTTTGCAAGGCAAGCGTCGTCGCGGCTACGGTCCGATAATGGCTCTTGACATGGTCTATCGTCATTTCGACCAGGGACAGTGTGTATTCAGTGTTTGAACCCAGCCAGTATGAGTTGGTCGACTTTGGTGCCGGGAGAAAGCTCGAGCGTTTTGGCACAGAGCTGTTAGATCGGCCCAGTCCAGCTGCCGATGGTATCGCAATCGCAGACCCTGCCTTGTGGGGGAAAGCCTCGGCCCGCTTTGACCTTGATCAAAGCGGCAAGGGCCAATGGAGCGAGGGAGCGTCTGGTACCTCGCTTGCTGGTGTGGGAGAGATGCCGTGGTCAGTCTGCCACGGTGACAGCCGCCTGCTGATGCAGCTAGGAGCGTCAGGCAATGTCGGGTTGTTTCCCGAACAGGCAGGCAACTGGGACTGGATTGCGAATCAGGTCAGCCAATGCCACAACAGCCTGCCTTCCGGCCGCCCTCGTGTGCTGAATCTCTTCGCCTACACAGGCGGTGCGAGCCTCGCTGCTGCAATAGCGGGCGCTGAGGTGACCCATATCGATTCATCGGGACCGACTGTGGCATGGGCAAAGCGAAATGCTGAGGCATCGGGAATAGCGGATCTGCCCATCCGTTGGCTTGTGGAGGACGCCATGAAATTCATAGAGCGTGAGTGCCGACGTGGGAACTACTACGACGGCGTGATTGCCGATCCACCGACATACGGGCATGGGCCAAATGGTCGACCATTCAAGTTCAGGCAACATCTCGGAGAGTTAATGGAGCTATGCGGAGAACTGCTCGGGGTATCGGTTGGAGCGCTTTCGGACACCCAGACGGAGATGGTCAACCCGGTGATCCCGGGTCGGTTTTTCTTGTTCAGTTGCCACGCTCCTGGGTTTGGTCCGACTGAAGCCGCATTAGCGGTATCTAAGGTGCTAGACGATTCTGGTGGTGCTGAGATGACGGGTCGGCCCTTGGTTCTTGAGTCCGGAGACGGGCGGAAGTTGGATGCCGGCGTCGCAGTCCGATGGAGCGCACCCTCTCTCTGATTGAGCCAGTCAAGTTGTGGGTCCAGATTGTTCGACCTGATGGAAAGTTCGAAGATCGAGCCGTCGGCCTGCCAAAGGAAGTCAGATAGCTCGTTGAGCAGCAATGTCTGTCATTGCGTGGTACCCGTTCGTCCATGGGTTCTGGAAGTTGATGACTGTGGAGTCTAATTAATGCTGTGTCATCTAAGTTGTTTTCGTCTATGGATCTAAATTTTTTACGTTGGTGCTTAAGACTGTCAGAGATTGCCTAAGTCCTAAATGGTAGGTACGGCAAAAGTCGAGTACGGCTAGCTCATTAATGATGAGCCAGACGTAGCTATCCGCAGCGAAATAACAAAGGGTCAAGTAATTATTGTTCTTGCTGCAGACGCTTATGGTTTCTGCTTAAGTTTCAACCCACTGGCTTAAAAGCCCAATAGGGATAGGTGCCGTTATCGTCAGGCGAGCCCAAACTTCCTCCGGAAGCTGAGAGTTCTATGATGTATGTTGAAATCAGCAATCAGTCAGAGGCAATGGGGAGTGCACAGGATGAAGTTCGGTTTAATGGCTGCGAATTTAATGGGAAATGTCGAAGGGGTAGCGGTGGGAGAACTCGCTCGTGCCGCTGAAGAGGTTGGGTTCCATTCGATTTGGGCCGCAGAACATGCAGTGGTACCGGTGGAATACTCATCCACTTACCCCTATGACGAGGGAGGTCGCCTATTCAAAGGGGCGAGCCAACTCGACATCGCTGACCCTTTGATCTGGCTTGCTTTCGCAGCTGCTGTAACGACCAAGATTCGTCTAGCAACAGGAATTCTTATTCTTCCTCAACGTAACCCTGTTGTTGCAGCTAAAGAGATTGCCAGCCTTGATCGACTTAGCAATGGACGATTAGATCTTGGTATTGGATCAGGATGGCTACGAGAAGAATTCGATGCGTTAGGTGTGCCATTTGAAGCCCGTGGAGCCCGAACAGATGAGTACCTTCGTGCCCTTCGTGTCCTTTGGTCAGAAACAGAAGCTGAATTCCATGGGGAATTCGTTGATTTTGCTCCTGTGTATTGCCAACCCAAACCAAGCCAAAGTCCGATACCAATACTTGTCGGAGGGCATTCAGATCGCGCAGCGCGAAGGGCAGGAGAGTTGGGAGACGTTTTCTTTCCGGCGGAACGACCAGTTGAGACACTCGCGTCACTTCACTCAGCAGCAAAGCAATATGCCAGCGACGCAGGTCGAGATCCTTCAACTATCGCGTTGTGGACTACCTCAACTGGGGATAGCGAACATTTAGAGCAACTTGTTGAAGTTGGTGTTACTCAGGTGATGGTTCCATCGCGACCTCCCGAACAGCTCCAAGATCGATACGCCCAACTTATTATTGATTACAGCACACACTGAGAAGTGTTGGCGTATCTGTAGTCCCGACAACATGGGTTAGTTGCCAACAGACAACCATGTTCCGATGTGTATAGTTTAGCGGCTAGTCAAACAAGGATATTAAAGCTAGTTTCTTCTAGGTAAGCCATCTGGCTTGCGTTGACGGATAGGTCGATAACAATGTCTCACCATGTGGTAGTGAAGTTTCCTTGCAAAGAAGGTAAAGGCGAAGAGTTTCTGAGCGTTTTGAAGGGAGCCCTTGTTGATACCCGTGCATTTGAAGGCGTTCAACTAGTAGACGTCTATGTAGATGCCGATAAGCCCGATGACGTAATTCTTTTAGAAGAATTTGATGCACGAGCTAACCAAGAGGCTTATCTAGGATGGAGAATGGAAACCGGCATGATTGATCTCATTGGCCCATTTATGGCTGGCGCACCAACTTTCACGCACTTAGAACCAAGAGATATCTAAAGCAGACTCTAAGAAGTAAATATCTGATTAGGCATTGAGCTAGGTTATTTTCTACCGAAGTCGCGCATGGATTCGGTTTCTTAACTAAGGAGATAGCTCAATGCTTTTTCAAATCGACTATTCAGTATTTCAAGCCAGCAGGCGCGATGCGCTCACTGCCTTTGGGACGTTCACACAAGAACAACTCGACTCATTGTTAGACGACCACGGTGTTGAACTTATTGGTCGTTGGCACTGTGTGGGTGAAGGAACTGGAACAATGATCGTAGAAACAGACGACGCCACAAAATTTGCTGCGTTTCAACTTGCTTGGGCTGCTGTATGTGACATGCGAGCTAAGCCAGTAATGACTGACGTGCCAGCGCGTGAAGCTATCCAAAAATATTTCATGGCATAGATCTCATAGATAGATATAGAGACTCTGCACTGGTTAAATCTTATTCCTCGGTTAGAAATGATCCGGCCAAGGCTCGCAATAAGTCAGGTGCTCAGTTTGAAAAACTTGAAGCAAGGTTGCGTATCGAAGTAATGAAGTTCGGTAGCTCATAGACCTCAAAACCTTGCACCTTGCTGTCAGCGCCGTGGTGTGTATCGTTGCACTGAGCATCAGAACAACACGAAAAGGCCGCTCCCGAAGGAGCGGCCTAGTCGTTCATCTAATTAATTTTTAGCTACCAGCTGAAGCTGGTCATTCACGCTAAAGCTGACGAATTAGCAACCGCCATTTTCCTTGTCCCAAGCACAGTTGGGCGATCCGCCGTTGCCATCGACAATATCGCCGATGATGTTCCAAGTTTGACCGGTCGCATCGAACTTACTGAAATCGGAGCCCTCGATCGCAAAGGCGTCTTTCGCTCCGTCTAGCTCGTATGCCACACCGTCCATCATTAGCGGATGGTAAATATCGATGCTGCGAGCAGCAAGCATGACGTTAGTTCGGCTCATTCCCCCTGGCAGTTCGTTCGCTACACGAAGCGTTTCAGTCCATGGATAAGCGAAGAAATAACCGGTCGCTAGAAGTGAAATAGATGGATCTAGTCCGCCAGCTTTCAAGGTGTCGTTGAGGAACGCTATAAACGGCTCACTGGTGTACTGAGGATCCGTTGAGTCCTTCACGCCTCCGCCAACAACCCACCAGCTATCCGCTGCCATTCCAGCCGGAGCCATATATGCAGCGATGGCCTTGCAGACCGATGGAGTGAAGGCAGCCGAGAGACGCTCAAGAAGACCTGAGGCCTCCACTTCTTGAATAGCCAACAGACATGGATTGCCTGCGGTCATCGAAATGAACACATCAGGGTCAAACGCAGCGATTGTTGTTACCTCGTTGGTCAACGTAGGCGCAGCCGGGTCGTGACGGACAGGCAGGTATTCGCTTACAACATCAGGGTTATTCTCAGCGTAATATTCGAAGCCCTTCTCGTAAGCTAAACCGAAATCGTTATCCATCACCAAACCAGCAACCTTGACTGGTAGTTGATCGGCAAGGTTGCTCTTAATCCAAGTGCCCCACAAAACAGCCTCAGTCAGATAGGACATCTGATGACTGGTAGTCCAAGGATGGTTGACTGGATCGCCCCATGCTGGGTGACCTGAAGCGTAGAACAAGTGCGGTACACATTCCGAGTTGATCTTGTCATACACAGCTAGGCCATTCGGCGAACCAAGACCGTGGAGAGCGAAAATGTTCGCTGACTCAATTAGTTCGTCTACGAACTCAATGGTCTGTGCTGCGACGTAACCATCATCCTTGATGATCATCTTGAGGTCCCTACCTCCGATGCCACCGAGCTCGTCGTTAATCCAGTTCCAATAGTTTTCCCAACCCACTGAAATGTTGCCGTAGGCAGCAAGGTTTCCTGACTGCACGGTGGTCTGTCCAACTCGCAGCTCATCATCAAGAAGGCCACTAGTATTTGACCAGTCTGCTGGGCAGTCATTGAGGTCAGCCTCAAAGCCAGATGGACCGCGCAGAATGTTGTCACTGCCCACGCCCCATTCGCCGGCGTTCATTTTCTCGGTGATCTCATTGATCATGACTTGGCGGTTGTAGTCGGCTTCTTCCCAGATGCCATCGAGAGTGGATCGATCGAAGGTAGGAGCACCGTCATCTACTTCTTCTTCCGCATCGTTGCCCGATACAGCTTTTTCTATGGCGTCTTGTGATAGCCCGCCACCTTCGTCCTCTTGTTCTTCTTCCGCTTCGCTTTCAGCGGCTTGCGTTCCGGTGTCGTTGCTGTCTCCGCTATCGCCATTGTCGCTGCTTCCGCCACAAGCGGCAGCAACGAGTGAGAATGCGAAGAGCAACGCCAATAGGCGTAAAATACGTTTCTTGATCACTTTTCCCCCTAGATCTGTGATTTTTTGTTAACAAAAATTGGATAATTCCATTTACCCAATTGTCACCCTAGACGAAATATCCACTGAATGAACGATCGGTTAGTACAAAATGGTTTGGTGGGTAGTAATGAGTCGCAGTCAAGCTACTGTTCTAATTGGGTGAGATGAGCGACCTAAATGTGCGATAGTTGCAACATTAAACGCATTACTTCATTTCTTAATTTGAAGATGGCGTTAGCTCTATTAGGGCTGTTCTCAGCGCTAAAGTTTCTTCGCCGGAACGCATCAAAACGCATTCATCGGGAACATCGTTAGTTATTTCGACGCCGAGTTGATCAACCTTATCGAGAAACTCAGGCAACCTATTCATAGCGCCAGTCGGAAGATCATGTAGAACCAATACCGTGTGATCTTGAGCAATAACGTCAGCTAAGGCGGTTTCAACCCAGCCAAGTGGATCTTCCCAATCACGAGGGACACTGTTCCAGAGAAGCACTGAGTAGCTTAGTTCTGTGAGGGTCGCCAGTGAAGCGTCGCTAAATAGATGCGGTCCGAGTTCGCCGCCCCGACCGAATGGTCGGAACCAGCGATCTCCCCAGTCGCCGAGCGTGTCATCCATGAGAGAATGCATTTCCACTATTTCTCGCTGAGCATGTTGGTCTGATGGGTCATCTCCGAGAGGTGTGCGGTGAGTTAAAGAGTGATTCACTATTCGGTGGCCTCTAGAGATCGTCTCAGTGACTAGTTGATGCGCTTCAGGCGTAGCCAAAGATTTTCCAATTACACAAAACCAAGCATGGAGACCTCGTTGGTCAAGGACGTCCAGAACAGAAGGAGTTGTCTCAATCGAAGGACCATTATCAAATGTTAAAGTCAGCTTATTCATATTTGATTGCCTCCTAATCTCACACAGTAGAGCGCATCTCGCGGCTCTGCTTTAGCATGCGACAATAAGGGAAAGACAATAGGGGAGGATAATGAGCAGCGAAATTGTACGAAACGTCCCGGCGAATCGGTTACACCACCATGCCTACGTTTCAAAAAACCTAGAAACAACTAGACATTTTTATGAAGATATTTTGGGATTCCCCCTAGTCGCTACATGGTGTGAAATAGAAACTGTTCGCGGGAAAAGCCGTACTTACTGCCACACCTTTTTTGAGCTTGAAGATGGGTCTGCGCTTGCTTTTTTTCAGTTCACTGACCCTAATGATCATGATGAAATGTTTTTGGACTCGGCGGAGTCACTCAACCATGTCGCTCTAAATTCTGATGCATTGAATCAAGCTGCAGTCGCTGAACGACTTGACAAACACGGCATAGATTTTCGAACGATTGATCACGGTTACTGCACCTCGTTGTACGTAGTTGACCCCGATGGCTTGTCTGTCGAATTCACTGTCGACAGTGAACAGTTCAAAAAAATTGACGGATGGCAAAAAGCGAATGCGCATAGCGAGTTAGAGCGTTGGGTGGCAGGTGACCACTCACCCAACAACCGGCTTAGATAAAGAGCGCCTCATAGCCCAGATACAGCTGAGATCACGAAACAATTCGCTAGTTTGCTTGGTTTCCTGTCTCGTAACCAGATGCGAGCTTATGACGTTAAATAGCATTTAGTCGTACGGAAGTCTCGACACACCCCGGTTGAACAGATCACCTTAGAAGCTATTAGCCGAAGTTTTAAAGAGCGAATGTGTTGATCTTGCAAGAGAACTGTAAAAGGTGCGCTAATAATTGGTCTATGTCCTCTCGCCCTAGCACACCTCGCGTCGAACCTTTACCTATCGCTCTGGAAGAAGCTAAAGAAGCAATGAAGGATTCGGTGGCGAACGCGATAAACGTCACCGCAACTCTCGCTCATAACGAACTGGTTTCCACTGGCGTGGGACGATTCTCTCGGCAATTACTTTTCAAGGGATCGGTGGATCCTCGCCTTCGAGAAATAGTGATCCTGCGTATGGGATGGAATTGCCAATCAGTTTATGAATTTGGACAACACACCCTCTTTGGGCTCGATGTTGGGCTTACCGAAAGTGAGATTTATTGGTTGACGAGACCTGCTAGCCACTTTCTTTGGGAGCAAGACGAAGTCGCGTTACTGGAGATGGTTGATGACCTATACGGGGATGACTGTGTAAGCGATGCCACATGGGAACAACTCAATAGCCACTTCTCGGTTTCAGATATTTTAGAGTTCATGGCCTCGGCCCTGCAGTATCGGCTAGTCAGCGGACTTTTAAACTCATGTGGGGTGCAACGAGACGAAGGTGTCCCAGGATGGCCCGCAGCACCGAGAAATTGATCGGGACTATCTGAGATATTTTGGTTCGGTTGCATCAAGAAGGCCTAAGTGCATAGAACTGGGTTACGTCATCTTGTCGAAATCTGATGCTTTCGATAGCACTCTTTTTGATTTTTGTGGTTGCCTGCATTTAAGTGAACTTAAACATTCCTATTACACTTCGTAATTGGTAGCAACGATGGTCTAGGAGCTCGCTTGTGAGCGACGCAAAAGTCACGATTTTCACTGGAAAGAAAATCATCACTATGAACCCTGCGGTGCCCGTCGCCCAGGCAATTGCTGTGCAAGGTGACCGAATTCTTGGCGTCGGGACAGTCGGAGACCTCGCTCAATGGGGCGATTACGAACTTGATGAACAGTTCAAGGATCATATCTTGATGCCAGGTTTTGTTGAAGCCCACAGCCATGTCATGGCAGGCGCTGTTTGGGAGTTCCCATACGTCGGGTTTTATGACCGCCCTGATCCGCTAGGACAGACCTGGTTGGGATGTCAAACTATCGCAGCAGTAGTAGATCGGCTAGCGGAGTGTGAACGGGACCTCAAGGATCCTGATCAGACATTAGTTGCATGGGGCCTTGACCCTATATTCCTCGAAGGTGAACGTCTCGTTGCGAAACACTTAGATCAAATTTCTGTCACCCGCCCAATTTTCGTGTTTCACGCGAGCGGGCATCTAGCGACAGTGAACTCAGCGATGATGCGCCGGTCGGGTATAGATCGCTACACCCCAACGCCGGGCGTAGCTAAAGACTTTGACGGAGAACCAAACGGCGAACTTCAGGAACCTGCGGCAATGTCACTGGCTCAGGATGGTTTCTCAGCGATTGGAGTTGCCATGATGTCCTCCAACGCTAAATGGAACTATGCGCGCGAAGCACGCAATTGCGGCGTCACGACTATTGCCGATCTTGGAACCACCCGCTTGACAATGGAAGGCCAGCTTGAAGCTTGGCGTGAAGCTACTGATGACGCCAATTATCCTGCACGAGTAGTGGTAGCCGTCGGACACTTCGACTCAAACTCAATAGTGTCTCTTGCTGTGAGGCTGCGCGACGAAGAAGAAACCCCCAAGCTCAGGTTCGGAATAGTGAAACTGGTCCTTGACGGTTCCATTCAAGGATTTACTGCTCGTATTTCATGGCCTCATTATGTAAATCCGCCACCGGGTCACCCGGGAAATGGATTGTGGCTGATTCCCCCGGAACAACTCGCCGACATCGTGAGTGGTTACCACGAAGCTGGCCTTACGGTTCATTGTCACTGCAACGGCGATGAGGCAACACAAGTTTTCATTGATGCTGTAGAGCTAGCTCTTCAGCGACACCCTCGGTGGGACCACCGCCATACAGTCCAACACTCTCAGATGACTACGGCAGCCCAATACAAAAAGATGGCCGCACTGGGAATAAACGCAAATATTTTCAGCAACCACATTTTTCACTGGGGCGACCAGCACGCCGCCGTCACCATTGGCGAAGAACGTGCGGCGCGAATGGACGCATGCGCGACTGCTGAGCGAGAAGGGGTAGTTTTTTCTGTCCACAGCGACGCTCCCATTACTCCGATGAGCCAATTGCACACGGCATGGTCCGCTGTGAATCGCCTTACAGCTTCTGGCAGAGTACTAGGCCCTGAGGAGCGAATAAGTGTTGCTAAAGCACTTGAAGCCTGCACTCTCGGCGCAGCGCATCAACTTAAGTTAGACCATGATATTGGGTCTCTAGAAGCAGGCAAACTCGCTGACTTTGCCGTACTGGAGGAAGACCCTTTTGAAGTCAGCCCAGCAGAACTGAAAAACATTGCCGTCTGGGGCACTGTAGTAGGAGGAACCCCGCACGTTGCGAGTTCGAAGTAAGGCAAAATGAAGCTCTCTGAAGACTTGATAGAAGTGTCGGTCATCGGCGGGTATCTCGGAGCCGGCAAAACCACACTTGTCAATCATATTTTACGTGAAGCTTCGGAACGCGTCGCTGTAATGGTGAACGACTTCGGAGAAATTAATATCGATGAAAGTTTGATCGATTCGAGCGATGAAAACACGATCAGCTTAACCAATGGGTGTATCTGCTGTTCTCTCGTTGACGGTTTCGCTACTGCATTGGAATCGGTAATATCTTTTCGGCCGAGACCCACCCGTTTGGTGATCGAAGCAAGTGGGGTAGCTGACCCAGGAACTATAGCCGCACATGGACACGGTCCCGGTTTCGCTCTTGATGCTGTCATCGTAGTAGCTGATGCGGTGAGGCTGATCGAACAGATAGCTGACCCGCTAGTTGGGCAAACAGTTGCGAGTCAGATACGAGCAGCAGACGTAATTGTGCTCAACAAAATCGATCTGTGTGACACGTTGACGAGTGTGAATGCCGAATTATCCGAGTTGAACCCAAAAGCGCTTTTGATTTATACGAGCCAGGCGAAAGCAGATCTTGATCTTTTGTTCGGCCGAGAAATACTCAGAACAGTTAGATCTGCTGGCCACGTGGGAACGTTCGAGTCACGAACTCATGAATCAACTCAACCGATACTGAGAGAGAACCTTGAAGCCTTAATAAAGAACTTGCCCTCAGACATTCAGCGGGTGAAAGGCATCATTCGGCTTGCTGAAGCCCCTCGCATCCCGATGGTGTTTCAATTAGTTGGACGAAGTTGGGACCTGCGCGCTTTAGCAGACCGAGAAAAATCACCTGAGGGGAACCGGTTGGTAGTGATAGGGCCGAAAGGATCGATACCAATAGCGTGGGATAATTTTCTCAGATGAAAGAGCCAGACGGTTGAGAGACGTTCATCAAGATTAGCGAACGCCGCCATGTGGATCCTGAGAGTGAAGAGTTTTGCATTGCTGGAACAACGAATTACTTACTTTGAGTGCAGCTTTAACTATCTGAGCATTTGCGATAGATCGATGATTTCGCAAAGGCAAGAGCGCACCTTCGGGACAGAAGAGCTAGTTTCAAACTATGGAAAGAGCGGCTTTAGAGACCCGTTTGAGCTTAGAGGTTCAAGAGCTCGGACTAGAAAATTTTGTCCTACAGCTAGAAGTTGACGGCCTTTGTGTAGTGCCGCCCGAGAAAACTGGTGTGCAACCAGAGACAATAAAAGCCATTCGTGATCATCTTCTGGACGAAGCCGAACAAATTGTTGGATGTGGATTCCACTTGGATAAAGGGCCAGATACTCCGCTCACTATGAACCCAGATGAAAACGTCATTGCCCGATTCAGTGGAGATAGCGGAGAACCAACTCAATTTCTTGTCCAGCAACTTTGCGCTCGTGATCGTTTATTTCGCGACCTTGCAATTAACCCAGTTGGATTAGCGCTGATCCGGCACATGATCGGAAACAATGCCACGCGTTTCAGCAGCCACAACGCTTTCATCAAATGGCAAGGCGAGTTCGGTTACGGACGGAACCTTGGATTGCACTGTGACCAAATGGCGGTACCTCGACCATGGGGCCGTAATGCTCTCACAGCGAACACCAACTGGTGTCTAACTGATTACACCCAAGAGAATGGAGCCATGGCTTACGTGCCGGGATCACATCGCCGTATGGAACCCCCGCGTTTTCCTGAAGCAGTTGAACTAGCGGTACCTATAGAAACCCCTGCTGGATCACTAATCGTGTTTCATGGAGCGACTTGGCATGGAGCTTTTCCACGAGTGAGTCCTGGCATGCGTCTATCCATCGCTAACTATTTCCGCCATTACATGATCCTCCCGCAGGACGATATTAAAAACCTCTTCCCACAGGAACTCGTCGATGATTGTTCTGACCCCGAGATGTTCAGACTGCTCGCGGGATTCGTAGACGAATTTCCTTATACGCAACAAACAGAAAGAATTCCTCGGTTTGTCTCTTGACGGGTGAGGTCTCTTTAAGCAATAACCTGGGCTCGTGATCGAGGGTATGATGACAACAGGTACGACTACGGCCACAAATTGAAGGAATAATGGACACTGAACCTGCTGATTTTGAAGAAGCATTGGCAGGGGCTTTAACGCTTGCCATTGTTGCTTCCTCGGATGCAAAATCTGCTGAGGCGATGGAAGTTGTTGACGCCCTAAGTCCGCATTTAGATGCTGCTGCGATAGAGCGAGCGAACGTTGTAGCAAAGCGGCGTGCTATGGAGTGGCAGCAACGCAAATAGTGATTGTGACACCGGGACTTTGCATGCCTTTTGAGTCCTTCGCTGAAGGACCCAAAAGATATGCACTATCTAAGCGGAAAGCGGCAAATACTTAGACCTTGTTGTGGCTAGCCCGCAGCCCCTTTTCTAAGATTCAGATAATTTTAGAATGGGCAAGAAACCAAAAATTTGACTAAAATTTAGCTCACCTTCATGCGCCTAGTTTGTCAATTTATGAAGACTTGAAGATTCAACCTTCGATTATGTACAACGAACCTTCACTTGCCCTTTGGCGGATTTGCTTAGCTATTGCGTAGTCAGAACTCTCGTACCAACCCGACGCCGCTTTCATTGAGTCAAACTCCAGAATTACTGTTCTTGAACTCGGAGCCTCACCCTCAAGAGCAATGAATTTTCCGCCGCGCACTAAATACCTGCCACCATGGGCCTCTACCGAAGCACCGGCCAACGGCTTATAAGCCTCATAGTCCTCCGAATCCGTTATCTCCCCCTGAAAAATCACATAAGCAGGCACAGCTACATCTCCATATCTGAGTGGTAACTGAGACTTTATGTCACCAGCCTCGGTTGGGCTTAAATTATCGCATCCAGCGTTTCATCAACGCTTCTTTGATGTTTGCTCTTTCCGAGTATCGAAGGATTTTGAAAGTGCTGACACGGACATCAGTCATACTTTTATGGTTTTTTTTGCTTTTAGACCTGACGTCCCAGAATGAGGTACCATTGCGTGATTAAGTTAACGACGGCATCGGAGCCGCCATAAGCGTTGAGTAGAGCTATCATGTGGCTAAGTCTGAGAGGTTTAAGATGGAATCAAGTAACAAGCCAATTTTGAAACATTACGTCGACATGTGGAGTCGTGGCAGAGATTTCCGAGGAAGGTCGACGCGCGCGGCGTATTGGTCGGCATCGATAGTCAACCTTATTGTGAGTTTTCTTCTTGGAGCTATCTCAGCAGCAATTTGGAACCTCGAGAGCAATGACCTAGGTCCATTAGAAGCTATTTATTCGTTAGTTGCTTTACTTCCAATGATCGCATTAGGCGTACGTCGCCTTCACGACGTTGGTCGAAGTGGCAAGTGGCTCTGGCTTAGTTTCACTGGAATCGGAATTGTCCCACTGATGTGGTGGAGCCTTAAACCCAGCTCAAGTGAATTGAACATCTGGGGCAGCACGACGAGAAAAGACACCGACGAAGTCGTAACAGTGGGAGCTGACCCTATTCTTTCTGGAGCAGACCAGTAATCGATTCTGAAAGTAATTTGATAGATGTCGGACTCTTACAACTGTTTGGTTTATGCAACCCGTTAACTGCAAATAGGTCTATGTCTTCATAGCTAGCTGGAGGGTTTAAGACCAGGGTTTTTCAAAGCGTTGCTTCCAGGGTGGGTCATCTAGTTCGATAGGGGTTCCATTGGTGATCTCCCGTTGCGTATCTGAGGAGGGTCGCCTTCTCGCCCACATGCCGATTCCAAATACAGCTAGTGCGAGAAGCAAACAAGAACTCATGTAAACAGTTTGCCGTGCTCCAAGATGCTTCCGAAGATTATTTTCACATATGTACGTAATTGCTTAGGATCAGAAAACGAGTTCCTCAGCTCAATTCAACCCAAGCGACTTGTCGAAATCGAAGTAGAATTCATCAACAGTTACACAGCATGTTCAACTAAATGGGCCTTTGAAAACCTTGGCAGAAGGCTCCAATAAAAGAATTTGAACAACGTGACAGAACCAAAAGTGTGCGAAAACATGTTCGTTCCCATGCGTTATAACGAGAGGCCCTTCCGTATTTGTGGCATTTCTTGCCGCAGCCAGTGTCAGATAGGAATCGCAAAGTTAGTGTGCTTTTTGTCCTCAGTATCTTGGGAGTGAATCGTGCGTTTTGTGTGGGTTCTATTCGTAGGAGCGTTGGTACTAGTTTCGTGTGCCGCTAGTGTCGAAACTGCTGTTGGATCGACGTCAGCTTCCTCGTCGAGCGCTGCGGTATCGATGACTGTTCCGCCGATGATGAGTAATGGCATATCGGTGAGTTCAGAGTCCTCACCTGAAGAGATCGAAGCGAAACTTCAAGCAATGGCTGACTCAGATTTTGAAGAAAGCACAAATGAGTATCATTCAACCGCTAGTTGCGATAATCAATTCCCTGATGCCAAAACAATTTCAGTAAACAAGTTCGTAGATGGCTTAGCAGATTTAGTGGACTCAGTTGAGCAACGAGATATATACGACTTTGTGACTCTTGACGGAACGCGAAGCCGGTTAGGTCCTAGGGCCTTTTGGATGCAAGAAGCCTTCGAAAAACACTTGGCTAATTATGAACCCTCAGAATTCGCTGAGACGCGACTTGGTGAAAAAAGCTTTCTGTGGTCTAACTATATAAGGTGGCGCGAAGCGGTATGCCGGGCGAAGTCAGGCAATGGCTCGATTAGAGATTCGGTCGTGGAACATGGCAGATTCACGCACTATCGAACTGGTTGGCCAGGTCACGCTTCGAAGTGGCAGCCATTCCCGTACCTCGATATTGGTAGTCAAGTAGTGGCTGCTCCAACGATCAACGGGTTAGAGCATTACAAAAAATATACTGCAGGGGCAGGCATAGTAATAGTTGGTGGAGCTGAGGTTCCTGATGCTGCAATGCTGCAAGCACGTAAATCAGTTGTTTATCAAACTTCAGCTAGGCCTGAATTTCGCGACATGCTAATTGATAGCAGAGTGCGTATTTCTTTGTTCGCTAGTGAAGACACCTCAGGCCTGCCGGAGTATCAAGGAGAGTTTGAGCCCGGAGGATTTGCTCAAGGACTCACCGACGCCAGTATGACAGCGAACGCAAATTGGGTTTGCTTCCCTGGAAATCCAGACAGGGGAGGTGATCCAATTCTTCACGAAGTGGTGCACACGTTAAATCATGTGGTTTTCGAGCAACTGAACGAAACCTACTTCTATGAACGCATCTATAAACTGGCTGAAAAGGCAATTAAAAAAGGTGTTTTCATACCTGGGGATCAGTACTTGTCGGACGGAGATGAGGCTGAGATGGTTCAGTGGGTTGGTGAATATTGGGCTACCACAGTTGAGGGATATCTCATGGACCGAGCCGGCTTTAAGAATTCGCATGACACTCGGGAATGGATTGAGCGAAATGATCCAGATCTGTACGAGATGATTGTGCGTTATTTCCCGACAGCGCCCTGGAACTTTTGTCCTGAAATTCCGTCGGGCTCCTAGAACTACTAAGTCTTAACCTTCCCGTTGTATAATCCCAACAACAATCACCTATTTGGTGGTTCCCTGTTAGTTGTTGACGGAGTCTCTGCCGGTTTGTATGTTGAATCTGTCCGTTGGGTGGAAGCGCCCGAGATGCGAAATTGGTGACCAGTGTATTTGAAGGTTGTAGTGCGTTTCATTTCGCAATTTAAAGCGCTGTTAGGAATTCAATGCTGACGCTCGTGTGTTTTCATGCGCACCCTGACGACGAAGCCATAGCTACTGGTGGCACGATGATGAAGGCAGCAGCAGCCGGCCATAATGTGGTTTTGGTGATGGCAACACGCGGTGAACAAGGAGAACCAGCGCAGGGTGTGCTGAATGATGGTGAACGTCTTGGCGAGCGACGAGAGCGAGAAGTTCGGGCATCCGCTCAGATCCTTGACGTTGAGCGTATTGAATTCTTGCCCTATGAAGATTCCGGCATGATTAATGAGCCCGCCAATCGTAACCCAGCATGTTTTTGGCAGGCAGACGTCGAGGAGGCGGCCGGGAAGTTAGCGGCGATCCTCATCGACGTTAATGCCGATGTTCTAACTATTTATGATGACCATGGTGGCTACGGTCACCCGGACCATATTCAAGTGCATAGGGTTGGTCACCGCGCTGCAGAGATTGCCGGAGTTCTTCGAGTTTTTGAATCGACGATGAACCGCGACCAGATCATTGAGCAAATAGAGTATTTTCGTGAGAATGATGAAAATGGTGAAACGGCAGATCTGGAACTTGACGTCGACACCTTTGGGACACCAGAAAGTCAGATAACCCATGCAGTAAATGTAGAAGCGTTCTCTGACCGTAAACGCAACGCAATGAAAGCGCACGCCTCGCAGATCACAGAAGAATCATTTTTCCTGTCGATGCCCGACGCTATTTTCTCTAAGGCGTTTGGCACAGAGTGGTATATCGCTGCAGGCAGTATTCGGTCGGGCGATTTCCTTACAGATATTATATGACGGCCGCTTAACGCAACTCAAAGACGCTCGCTAATAGGGTTTAATTCTTGAGTTCTGATTGCTGTCGTGTTCGACATTGTCGTTAACCAACAAACGAAGCGAACTACCGACAAATAATAACCTCGGCCGGCTTCGCTTATCGAGATAGAGGCATTACCTAGGCCCCGAAACTGAAACCTAGGGAACTTCTTATTCAATGATGTATGCAGCTTCTCCATGATCGCTTTGATCAAGCCCTGAGAGCTCAGCTTCTTCTGATACGCGAAGCCCCATTGTTTTATCAATGATTTTTGCGATAGCAAAGGTTACGGCAAACGAGTATGCGAAGACCACGCTGATTGACACGATCTGGTTCCATAGCAGAATACCGCCGCCGAAGAAAACGCCATCAATGAAATCGCCGCCGGGGACCGCCGAAGAGTCGGCCATGAAACCAAGAAGAATGGAACCGAGAGCGCCGCCAACCAAGTGGATTCCAACAACGTCTAGGCTGTCGTCAAAACCGAACCTGAATTTGGCTTCGATAGCGAAGAAGCATAGGACGCCACCTAAAGCTCCGAACACGAATGCATGCATGGTCCCCACATAGCCTGCGGCTCCTGTGATGGTTGCCAATCCAGCAATGATGCCTGATGCCATCCCAATGGTGCTGACTTTGCCAGTCTTGATCATTTCAACGATCATCCAGGCCACCATGCCAGCTGCCCCACCAATAAATGTGTTCACAAAAGCTTGTGCAGCTACTCCGTTTGCAGCTAGCGCTGATCCGGCGTTGAAGCCAAACCATCCAAACCAAAGAATTCCGGCTCCTAACATAACGAAAGGGATGCTGTGAGGCTGGAGGAAACGGTTCTGTGGCCACCCAGTTCGTTTGCCCAGTACGATCACCAAAGCTAAGGCTGCAGCGCCCGCGTTCACGTGAATTGCTGTACCTCCGGCGAAGTCATAACCGGGTAAATTGAAGATCCATCCATCAGCTGCATATATCCAGTAAACGACTGGTGAATAGACAACCAACGTCCAGATCGGTACAAAGATCATCCATGCAGAGAACTTCATCCGGTCAGCCACAGCGCCTGAAATTAGAGCAGGAGTGATACACGCGAATGTCATGAGGAAAGCAAAAATTGCTATTCCTTCAGCATCGTGGATGCCTTTCATCCCAACAATACTCAGGTCACCAAGCCAGCTACGACCGCTATCTCCGGAGGCCAAGCTATAGCCAATTAGCACCCACACCACAGGAACAATTCCGAGGCACCACATGTTCATGTTGAGCATGTTGAGAGCGTTCTTGCTTCTGACCATGCCTCCGTAGAAGAGAGCTAAGCCTGGAACCATAAATAGAACCAAGGCAGCTGATGTTAGGATCCAGGCGATGTTGCCTTCCATCTGTTAATCCTTCTGCGCAGAGATCCGAAATTGGACCAGCGCTCAGCCTAATGGTTGAGCTTTTCTGATTTGTTAGTTACATGAGCATTAACTGGTTAGCGGACCAGAATACTGCAGTGCGCTATTTGAGAAATCTTCAGTTGTAATGCCGCAAACCTTTCTTCTTGTTGAAGTTTTTGGTTAGTCGTTGCGAAAGATAATCAGTGCCGCAGTCCACGTCACCATCCTTGAAGCTTCTTCGAGCGAATAGGGGATAGCGTTATCTAAGTTTCCTAAGAATAGAGATGGCCTCTCTCGAGCGAGCATTTACTTAGGTGATCGCGCTAGTGTCAGTCGATGAACGAATATGACGTCATCGCAACCGGATTGCAGTTTCCTGAAGGTCCTGTAGTAATGCCGGATGGCTCTATTGTTCTTGTCGAAGTGAAGCGGGGCACGATTTCTCGAGTTGACCCAACGGATGGGGCAATCGATGTGGTAGCTCGACCAGGCGGCGGTCCCAATGGTGCTGCAGTTGGCCCTGATGGCGCTCTCTATGTTTGTAATAATGGCGGGTTCGCATGGAGTGAGGCTCGCGGATTGACGGTTCCAGGTTTAGTAGCCGAGGACTACTCGTCCGGTCGGATCGAACGAATTGATATGAACACTGGAGAAGTTGAAGTTCTTTATGCCGAGGTCGATGGAGAGCCGCTTAAGGGTCCCAATGATATTATGTTCGACTCGTCGGGAGGATTTTGGTTCACCGATCATGGGAAAACTCGAGCTCGAACGCGTGATCGAGGCGGGCTCTACTATGGTCGCTCTGATGGGTCGCTTGTGCAAGAGATGGCATTCCCCCTCGATGGACCAAATGGTGTCGGATTGTCGCCCGAGGAGGACCGAGTATATGTAGCTGAAACCCATCAAGGCGCCATTTTTTATTGGGATCTCTCTGGGCCAGGTGAACTGGCAGGATCTTCTCATGGCAGGTTTTTGGCCCGACCTGCGGGTAGGAAGCTGTTTGACTCGTTGGCAATGGACGCAGACGGAAATGTGAGTGTTGCTACGATTCAGACAGCGGGAATTAGTACCTTTACCCCTGATGGTGACGAGCTCGAATTTTTTCCCGTAGACGACCCGATCTGCACCAATATTTGCTTTGGTGGTGATGATATGAAATCGGCTTACATAACGTTATCTGGCACCGGCAAGCTAATACGTACCGAGTGGCCCCGGCCTGGGCTCAAGCTGCCTTTCTAGGGTCTGAAAAACATCGACCGCATGGTACGAGAGCTTCTA